>BNJS01002815.1_pt1 | contig 191931 bp, 221 predicted proteins | sample 8540461 | NCBI WGS metagenome assembly BNJS01 (sample SAMD00202454, study PRJDB9452) | human saliva metagenome | isolation source: human saliva | place: Japan
ATCTGCGTATTGGTACTTGATCGTACGAGTAACCTTGTTGTTCAACTCAGCTGGGTTCGTATTGTCATCCAAGCGAGGAGTTACAACAACTGTCCATGTTTGATCTTGTGTTTTATCTTTATCAAACGTCTGACCATTTGGTTGAGTGAAACCATCACTTACAAGTGTGTAACCAGCTTGTTTCAATTGTTCGATACGAGCTACTGTTGAGTAAGACACTGGTTCACCTGACTTACCAGTCACAGAGTCTGTGTAAAGAGTCTTAACTGGCACACCGTTCTTACCATCTGTTACGTACTTGATAGAGCCGCGTTGCTCATCCAAGTTATACTTGACAACCTCTTTTGAATCAGGAGAAGTAGGAGTTACAGTGATAAGCGGAACTGATGCTCTATCTGGAGTAAATCCTGTAATGCCAGGAGAAGACACTTCTGGAAGAGTTCCACTTCGTCTGCTCCAAGCGCCTGGAGTTTCAACACCTGTCACTTTGTTCACAGAGACTTGTCTATTAAATGATGCTGGTTGAGTGACAGTAGGAGGAAGCGCTGGACGTCCTTCTGTTACACCATCACCATATTGATATTCAATAGTACGAAGAACTTGTTTGTCTCGCTTCTTGTCTCAATACGTGGAGTTAGGACAACTTCCCATGTTTGGTCTACATTATTATTGCTGTCAAATCTTTGACCTCCAGCTTTAGTAAAGCCGTCGCTAACAAGATCGTACCCTTGTTGCTTGAATTCATTGATTTTATCAGTTGTTGTGTAGTTTACAGGTGTATCTGATTGGCCTGATACGTTATCTGTGTGGAGAGTCTTAGCTGGAACGCCGTTTCTACCATCTGTACGGTAAACAATAGTTCCTCGTTGAGTAGCCGGTGCATAGCTTACAATTTCACGCCAGCTTGGGTCTGTTGGCGAAACAGAGGCTGAATTTACACGAGTTTTATTTGGTGTAAAGCCTTTAATCGCTGGTGTATCAACCGCATCTACAGTTTGACGACTTGGTGTCCAATTGCCGTATGTCTTTTTACCAGTCGCTGGGTCTTCTGACACTTGACGAGTAAATTGTACATTTTGTTGTACTTCACGTGGAAGAGCTGGACGACCTGAAGTCACACCATCTTCGTATTCGTAAACTACTGTACGAGTGACGTCTTTTGTTTCAGTTGTTACTCTTGGCGCAATCTTGTCGTAGTATACTGTTACATCACTTGGGGTAGAACCTGGATTTACTGTAAGCCCTGGAACTGTCGCTACATCTGGTGTATATCCTGGTACATTTAGAGAATCTACAGGCGCAAAATTCTTAGATGAAGGGCTCCATGGACCTGGTCTACCACCTGTCACAGTACGAGTGAACTCAGCTGTTTGAGTGTAAGCTGGCGGAAGTGTCGGTCCTGTCACACCTGGTTTATATTTATAATAAATAGTACGAGTGACTGTCTTCTTTTCTGTCTTCGTATCAGTTGCACCTCTACGATAAACGTAGGTTACAGTACCGTTTGTTCCCCAGTCAGCAAGAGTTCCTGAAGGTGGCAAGCTACCTCTCTTCATTCCAATGAAACCATAGCCAGGGATCTTCTTCTGTTCAGTTGTATAGGCCTTACCTTTAAAGGCACCTTGTGGATAAGTTACTGTACCTTCTGCAAGTTCTCGACCTTGCTCATCTTCATAACGTACATCGACAGAGGCACTTTGGTAGAAATCAAAACGTTTGATTTGGAACTGTTGCAAGTTCTTGTAGTTACCAGTCGTAGCCGTAACCACCATGGACATTAGTTGTTCTGGAGTGGAAACTTTCTTCCTCCATTGCTTGATACCAAGATTACTTTCGTAAGAGACAGTTAATTCCTTGGTTACACCATCATACTGGATAGCAAATCTATGGAAACGACCATCTAGGTCACTTGAGTCCAGGCGCTGAGCACTACCAGCGTCTGTCTCAGCCCACCAACGCTCATATGTGCCACTAGGTCCGAAGAGACCACGAGCACCAGGAACTTGTTTATGAGTGGTATTTACCCAAGCACCGAACTGTCCCAGACGAGGGTCTTCAGCCCAACCGTATTGGAAGGAATCCGTATTGCTAGTGTCAAAACGATTTCCTTTTGGCGGGGTGTGGACGTTCCAGAAAGTATCCAGTTTGAAACCAGTCGCATTACGCAAACCACCGATACCAAGGTTACCACCATCAGCACCTAGGTCTGTTGTGTTCCCTGTATGGAAGGCAAAACCGATACCATCGGCACCATAACGTTCCTGAGTCTTGCTACCAAGGTTAACTCCTCCAGTCAGCTTGAAGCTTTGGTTCATATTAATCTTACTCTTCAGACTGAAGTTACCTGTCTTAGAGTTTTCATCTGGAGTAAGGGTTACGATACCATCGTATGAATTATAGGTAGCTGAACCATTCAATCTAAAGTAATCAAGGAAGTTTTCCTTTGTTACAGTAGTCTTCCCTGTTTGTGGGTCAAACGAACGGAAGCCACTTTCTCCAGATTTACGGAAGTCAGCATAGCCTTTATCTACTTCGCGTTGAGCAGCAGCCAATGTAGAATTTGCTTCGCTTCGTGCTACAGCAGTTGAATTTTGACCAGCAGTTGCCAAACTAGCAGCCTGACTAGTTGCCTTTTCAATTGAAGACTTGCCAGATTCTGCAGTAGTAGATTCTGCTACAGTTTCAGATGAAGAAGCAGTTGATGCCGCTACAGATGTAGCTTCAGACTTAACTGCAGAAGCAGCTGATTGGCTATTTGCAACTGAAGCCTCAGATACTTGTGAAGTTGCTTCTTTTAAAGCAGCCTCGCTCTTTGAAGCCACTTCTGGTTTCGCAGCTTTATCCGCCACTTGGCTAGATGGGGTTTCAGAACTTGCTACAGTTTCTGCGGCTGAAGTAGCATCTGCAGCAGACTTAGAAGTATCTGGACCTGATTTCCCCTCCGATTCTGGTACAGTCTCCTTCTTCTCTGTAGAAGTGCTTGGGGAATCTGTTTTAGCCAATGTGTTGGCTGCAACAGCGTTCCCGCCCAAGAACATGAAAGCTGCGACGGCTACGGAAGCCACACCTACATTAAACTTACGCACTGAGTATCGAAGTCGTTTCTCAGCACTCGCTCTGTGTAATCTGCGTCGCGCATTTTTATCCATGAACGTTTCTCCTTGTTTTAAATATAGTCCAACCACCTACTATGCAATATTCTAATCATTCGATGTTTAAAATATATAATAATATGTGGTTGTTGATTATAATGCCAAAGTTTTAACATCAAACCATACTTATCATTATACCCGTTTTTTCCCATTATATCAAGAGTTTTGCTATTTTATTTCCCATTGTAACAAAAGTGTAACATCGCGTTGCAAACTTCTAAATGCATGTTTTATACCCAAAAATGCATAATCCTTATTTCTTCAAAAATGACCTGTCTGCTTCTTGCTACAAAAATCGAAAAGAAACGACCTTCCGAGGCAAAAGAAAGCCCAGTCTAGCCACTGGTTAAAGCACTTAACTCTAGCGCTCTTCTCACTTTTGTATACAAAACCGAAACGATCTTCTCCAAAATCACTCTTTTTAATCCAGACATCATGAGCCAACATCTATCTCCAAGGCTTCCGACAGGGGCAATTTATTTCCATTTTTCTAATAATTTAAAATATTTAGACTTTTTGACTGGACTAGAAAAGACTAAAAGAAAAACTCACCCAACAAAAGGTGAGACAAAAACAAGACTGAAGTTCTAAGAATCAAATAGTTTCTTTCTGCAAGGTTTGAATGATAAGGAACCATCTTTTTAATTGATAGTCTGCATTTAGCATGAATAATCTGTGAGGCACAAAATAAATCAACAAGGGTAAGAAGTAGACAATCAAAAAAGGACGTTCTACATCAAGAAAATAATATCTATCCTCTGTTTTTAGTATGCGATATCGAAGGTTTTTTAGCCAAGGGCTCTATTTCGGCTTTTTTAAACATTTATATAATACCTTTCGTAACGTCAAATAAAGCGAGAATTCATCCGTTTTAAAACGTTGATAAAGATTCGTTTTCCTAGCGTAATCTAATCGTACTTGCACTTGTTAAAGAAGGTTTTGCTCCCCTGTTTCCTATAGTAATAGAGTCTCACTTATATTTCTTCTCCTTTTCTTCTGTAAACACCACTTTCCCTTGCTCATACTTTCGAACAGCTAACAACCAGCGGATGGGGTTGTTTTGGAACAAAGAAAGATAAAAAAACAGCTGGTAATATGCCTATTAAGGGCGAAGTTATTATCTGCAATTCAAATGGAGCTTTTCTTTCAAATGAATCAATAATACCTGGAATAAAAGCAATAAATGTTATTACCGTTGCAAAAAGCAATAAGAGCATGACAGCTAAGAAGGCACAAAATTTCCCTATAGAAGCTTTTTTGACGTCAAAATTTTCCCAAAATAAGTTCGAATCTACTGCCTTTGTAAATTGTTGTTTAGTGGCTCCTCGAACATATTTAACATTTTTATATAGAGCAATCTCTAACATCCACATACTACCAAAAAACACAAACATGAATCCAGTAATGAAAAACTTTGTCATTCCGCTGTTGTATCGAAAACCTGAAAATGCAGGTATAGCTACTAATCCTCCAACAATACCCAAAAAAACAAAAGCAAACATCAAAGGAATAATGGCCCTATTGGACTTCCTTGCGCCTTCTGTATTTAAGAGGGCACTTTTACTCGCCACTAAGGCCTCTCTTGTTCGCGTGTTATAGTAAACGGCCTTATCACCGCTCTGTCCAATAAAAATTATTTTTCTCATATTTTATCTCTCTTTCATTCTTGCACCAAAGATGATTTTGCCTACTAACAGCTTCGTTGGTGACCTCCCCATCTACCAGAGACTGCTTCTATCTACAAAAAAACCTTCATCAAATAAATGACCCTATCTAGGTTTACTTACGGATTCTTAAATCTACCTATCCACCACTTGAGCTTCAAAGTGTGCTGCCTTGTCGTCTACAGCATCTTTTTCTAGTAAAATTTTTCAACACGCCCAGTTGTTCATAAAGCATTGTGTTGAGAAAGAAGCCACATTCTCTAGTAAACTATCCATACAAAGTCTGATACATCTTTTCCATGAAAGCCCCAAGCTCTTTTTGAACAATTTTTAATAGTCGCTCTTCTTCGGCTTGGGGGATAGTCACTCTCTCATTTTTATTTTTTTCATTTGTTTGAAAATAGGCGCTAGAAACTATATCAAAGTTTTTATCCAATTCATATAGTACACTAGTTATTTTACCATCTATCTCTATTTCAAAATAAGCAGTAACCCCATTCCGTCCCGGATTTGAGATTTTCAAATCGATGTCTCCTTTTATCTCTATGGAGGCAATTCCTCCATCCAAGCGAATAGCTCCATCCGGAGGAACGACATAGCCCGCTTTACGGATGTCAGGTGCATATTTTTCTGATGCCATTAAACGATGAAGAACTTCAATTCTTTCATTTTTCTCAAAGGCTTCTTTCAAAGTACTAGATTGTCGGAAATGATTGTAAGCAAAATATGAAAGAATTGCTAACAGAAACAAAAACAATACAATCAACCATTTAAACTGTTTTAATTTATCTGACATTCGTCTTTCCTCTATTCAATACTCTCTTTCAAATAGATGGGATTATAAATTCTCACTCGCCTTCCTCGTCATCATAAACTGGCTCGCCATGGATTTTGATGTATTCTTCATTCCTGCGGTCGTCTTCTTCCCAGACTGGGTCTCTCACATCGTCCATAAATGGAATTTCTTCCAAACTCAGCTCATTAGCCTCTTCATAACTCATCGAAAGGATATCCTCATGCCGATTTTTAAATTCCTCCACACTTAACCAGCTCTCTTTATCATCTCCGCTAATCTGACCATCAATAGCAGTCGCAATTTCAATGGCCATAATATACATAGCTCGTTTATCAACAGCGAGAAGGTCAAGGTGGGTAGAAGCTAAACGGAGACAGTCTCCTTTTTCTCGATAGTCTGTTGCTGGATTGTCTTCAAAATCTAATTCAAGATTTTCATATACATGACTCCCAAATTTGTTGGTAATCCCTTCTTTCAACTGAACATTATTCCATCTATTATCATGCATCCACTTATTCAATTTCAAGTGAATAGTTGGGTCTGTTTTAAATGGGCGAGTATTCCCAAAGTAAGAAAAATCTACTGGCTTACCATCTTTAGTATCAAACCACATTCTCTTCGCTAGCTCTATATAATCAAACGGAATTTCTTTGGTGTAATCGCCTTTGATATATAGTCTCACTCGTCTTCCTCATCGTCATCCAACTCCACTTCTCCATGAATTCGGATATACTCCTCGCGCTTCCTATCCAATTCTTCCCAGATGGGATCATCAATAGCGTCAATCGTTTGAATTTCTTCCAAACTCATCTCATTTGCTTCATCAAAGGTTAGAGATAAGATATCTTGGTGCTTTTCCTTGAATTCCTCGATTGTTAACCATGTTTTCTTGTCATCTTCGCTAATTTGGCCGTTAAAGATTGTAGCAATCTCAATTGCCATGATATAGAAAGCTCTTTATCAAGAGTGAGCAGTTCAAGATGAGTAGAAGCAAGACGCAAACAGTCTCCATTTTCTAGAAAATCTGTTACATAAGCATCTTCATAATCTAAATTTAGTTCTTCATCAATTTGTGAAAAAAAGCGATATTTTATCCCTTCTTGTATCGGAACATGCAACCAACGTTCATCATAATCCTGTTTATCTAGTTTTAGATGAATGGCTATATCATTCCTATCTCTGATTTGAAGAAAACCAGAATAGGAGAGAGGGATGCCTTCTCCTTGATAATTTTCAAACCACATTCTCTTCGCTAGTTCTAAATAATCAAACGGAATTTCTCTAGTAAAGTCGCCTTTTATATAAAGTTTCATAATTCTTTTCTCCTTAATTCACCATTTCCTGGTAACCCTTCCATAACCTTTCGATTATTTCCTCTTTGACACTTTTCGTTTGATTTTTTATATCACCAGTTTTATTTACCCAATTCCTGATATAATCTTTTCCCGTAATTTCATTAATATTTAAGTGTCTATTAATATCATATCCCGATTTTCCACTTCCAGATTGAACTTGAAGCTTACCTTGACCTCCTGCACCACTATTTGGTTCCAAGTCCACTCGAATTTTTACTTTCCGATTTCCCACTCTGCCTTCAATTAGTTTGCCACCCTTGCCAGAAATGGTCTTACTCGTCGGTTTATTGGACTGCCAGCTATCGTAGTTGCTAGAATAATCAACCTGAATTTCGCCATTTAGTAAAACCGTCTTTGTGATAGCTGATAAGCTAGTTACTGCTCCACTAGCTATCAGTACATTCCCATATTGTACCCCTGATACAGATGCCGCCGTACCAGCTACGATACTTGTACCTGCTGTTGGCGGACCAGCCATTATACTCAAAACTTCGAGGGCGCCACTCGCAAAGTAAACTCCCAATCCAGAGAATATTTGAGCTACTCCACTCCAAAATTCGACTGAATTTGCTTCAAAGTTTTGAGCTTTTAGTTCATCAAACTTTTTGTTAACCAAATGAGTATAGTCAGCATCGTATTTCCCATTTTTTGAAACGACATAGCCTTGTTCCAAGGGATGAATGTCAATGATATTCCCTGTTTCGTCAATCTTAAGAGTGTGATTGTAGTCGTCAATTATTTTATCCCATTCAGACTTGTCATGACCTTTTAAGCGCTTCTTTAATTCGGCACGATAGTAGGCATCACCATCATCCGATAGCATCATATCCCTAGAAGCTTTATTGATGGCACGAGTTTCAGAGTCTTGAAAATCTCTTTTGGCATGCGAAACAATCTTCACATCCTTCATTTTCTGCACCCAGCTCATGTCCAGACCGTCCGCATAGTAGTTACCATCGCTATCAACAATGATTTTACTTAGTTGCGTAGCTCCTTGAATCGCTAAGCCAAGGACTTCTAGACTATCACTGAAATACTGGGAAACCTGTGAGACAAAAAATTCTAGTTTTTCAATCTTGTCATCCAAATCTTGAATACCTGACTCGATTTGAGACTTGGTATTGTAGAGAATGGTCTTCTCAGAGAAGGCTTTCCCCAAATTGAGACTAAAGAGGTCCGTGATTTGATTTAGCCAGTTCTCCCTCACTTGAATCTGAGCTTCTACGATAGCTAACTGCTCTTCCCCCAATTTTTTCAGTTCCTTGAGCTGGTCCAGGTCCAAATCACCATATCCTGAGACCTGAGCATCTGCATTTTTGTAGGAGGTCAACTCTAGTTGGATATCGTCTATCGCTGCTTGTAACTTCTTGATGCTGGGGATGATAATCTCTGTAAAGAGACCTTTACCAGCCGTGTAGACTGCCCCTGTCAGCTCACCTGAATCTAAAGAGGAAATCAGGTGGTCACATACACTAGATAAGCGGTCTGTGATTTCGTTTGCGACTTGGAGGTTGTTGGTCATAGCCTGAATCAATTCTTGGGATTCTTGTGCGCTGTATTTTACTCCCATGGTAGCCGATTCTTTTCCACTATCAGTTCTTCTCTGACTTCATCGAAAGACCAACGAGCTTTCTTCGTTTATTTTTCCAAGGCATCCAGTTCCTCCTCTACATAAGAGTTGACCTGTCGCTGAATGGTTCTATTATCACTTTCGATTTGCTCTATCTCTTGACGAGAACTGGGTGAGTGAGACAATAGAGTAGCCATACGATGGTTGATACTCTGGATTTCTGAGTGAAAGTGAGTTACCTGCTGTTCATATTGTCTTTTTAGAGTCTGAAGACTTTCTTCCTTATCGTCAATCTTGACAATCTCTCGTCAAAGTTTGTAGCGCTTTTCTTCGTTCTTATCTGCCATTTCTTAGTGACTCCATCTCTTAGCTTGCTCTATATCGCGTTTTTCAATCCTATGAGCAATTTCTGGAAACTTATTTGCTTGGGTCAAAACAGCCGAGCTGAAATCACTGACCGCCTGTAGCATTTGATTGCAGACCTGACGTCCAGCTTCCATCCCAGCGATTTCAGAAGTATATGAAAATTCCACCTGCTGATTTTGCTTGTCGCTCGTGTCATACCCGACCAACTCATTAATAGCCGCCTCTGCTGTTATCGTACTAGATTTTATCTTTCCACTCATACCTCATTAATTATATATTAATTATATATTGACCATATCATAACACAAAAATAGCATAATTTCACTCTAAAACAGAAGACATATCATACTCTAGCTCCTCAGAGATTTTGAGGTTCTTGCATCATCAAATACTACCCTTACAAATATCCAAATCACGGGAGAGACTAGGAAGTATTGTCAACCTAACAAAAAAGAGAGAACAAATCCGTTCTCCCCTGTTTTTAATCATTCACCAACCTGACTACGATTGATAAAACAGATAATATTTTATTTCTCTTCTTTCTTAGTCACTACAGTAAATCCTGAGACTGCTGCTAGCAAAACTAAGCCAGCTGCAGCCAATCCTGAAGAAGCTTGGGTACCTGTTTTTGGTAATTCAGCCTTTTTAGAGACTGTCTCAGTATGATAAACTGGTGTAGTATTTCCTACAGGTTTCACTTCTACCGGATTTTGAACTGGTGCTTTTGGTTTAAGTACCACATGCGCCTCTGCCAAGAAATCGTATTTTTCATTTACGACACGGTAAACACGACCTTCTTGGACAGTTTTAACAACATGATTTGTAAAATCACGATTTAAAAGACTAGAAAATTCTTGACTCATATCAAGGTAAAGGCCTTTTGTGCCTTCAACTAAAGATTTAAAAGTCGCTTCTTTGTATTTCATTCCTACAACTGATAGGGAAATATTTGCCGCCTTAAGTGCCTTGATTGTTTCGTCTACTGTTGGAATACCTGGAGTACTGAAATCAATACCTTCATCAGTAATCAAGAAAGCAAAACGACGATTATTAGAAGCTGTAGACCAATCGTAATCTTTTGAAGTTGCAATATGATGAAGAGGAGCTGTAGGCTCTTCTATTCCACCGCCTGTTCGAATAGATTTAAGAGCCTTAATGTATTCCTCCACATTCTTAGTGAATTTAGAACCATTAAAATCGAAATATTGAACATCCTTAGCAGACTCATACGCTATTAAACCAAGACGAGCATCAACCTTTTTACTAGCCAAATCACGAACAAAGTTCTCGATATTTTGCATAACATTCTGGATGGATGAATCCATTGAAACTGATTTATCAATAGCAAAAACGATATCCGCAGTACCAGATAGTTGTTTCGTGATTGTCACATCTGCTTCTTTCAAAACTTTTTCGATTCGAGTTTTTTTGACAGTCTGAGTTACATCCGCTACATATTCATCAGTCTCAATATGATCAGATGCAGTCTTTGTAGTGACAACTGGCGCTTTTTCTCCGACAGGAGTTCCTTTGGCAGCTAAGATAGTTGTCTCAACATTTACAGAAGCTTCTGCTTTAGCTACAGCTTCTGTGCCAGTTTCATTTTCTTTAGTATCAACTTTAGGTTTTGTAGAGGTTGTAGCCACCTTAACAACATCACCAGGTTGAGCTTTATCAGCTGGTACCACTGGAGTAGTTGCCTTAGCTTGGATTTCTTTTACAGTTTCATCAGCCAATTTGCTAGACGGAGTTTGCTTGGCCGTATCTGAACTTGTTTGAGCCAAATCGTTAGCTGTCTGACTAGGTTTTTTTACTTCATCAGCGCTTACTTGTCCCACTGCTACAACTACAGATGCTAAGGCTGCCGTAAGTAAAACTGACTTGCATTTCCAAAATAAAGAACGTTTATAACTTTTCATAAAAGCCTTCCCCTTTTTAAATAATATTGGAAACATGGTAGCAAATTAAGAGCATTTTGTCAAATAAAATGTTTGAATTATCACAAGATAGAGAATAGTCTTCCAAGGTACTCCAAAACGTATTAACAAAAACCGAGGTGGCTTCTCCCACCGATTGAGTAGCTTTCTTCAGGGTGTGCCATAACATTATTCGTCTCACCTTTTATCTCTTATCTCTCTTTCATTTCTGCACCAAAGATGATTTTGCCTACTGACATCTCCGTTAGCTGCCTAGGGCTGTTATTGGTCACATCAAACACCTTTAACATGACCTCTTATAACATCGGCGCAAACAACTGGACAATTTCCTTGATCAAGCTTTGATACCAGCTTGTTTTGATCGTGTGGGGATAGATTTCACGAGAAACTTTAAAAATCTTTTCGAAGTCCCTCTCAATATCTATGATAGACTGCGTTCTATAAAGTAAGACGGCATTTTCATAGTGGTGGAGCAAGCTACGATAGTCAAAATTGATGGTCCCCACTGTTGCAGCTTCTCCATCGACCAGCATTTGCTTGCTATGAAGAAATCCGGGACTATACTCGTAAATGCGAACACCTGCAGATAGCAAGTCTGGATAGGCTCCGCGAGTAACCAATTGGATGACCTTCTTATCTGGGATATATGGCGTCACAATTCGCACATCTACCCCTCTCAGAGCTGCATTTTTGATACTTTCTGTGAGATCATAGTCCGCAATCAGATAGGGTGTCGTGATATAAACATAGTCTGTAGCTTGATTGATAAGATTTTGATAGACCGTTTTGCCAACCTGAGATCGGTAAATAGGTTTAGGGCCACTACTATAGGGAATGCAAAGTCCCATCCCATCTCTAGGTTGATTTTCGAGATGGTATTGATCAAAATCACTAATCTCTCCACGGTTGATATACCAAGTGGATAAAAAGAGTTTGGTAAAAGCCCTTACAGCCGACCCATCCAACCGAATACCGCTATCCTTCCAATAACCAAAGCGTTCGATATGGTTGATGTACTCATCTGCCAGATTGACACCACCTGTATAGGCAATCTGCCCATCGATAATCATGATTTTACGGTGATCACGGTTGTTATAGGCGACGGTCAAGCGTGGAATCACCTTGTTAAATTTATGGGCTTCAATCCCTCGTCCACGAAGCTGGATGGTATAATCTCCAGGCAGGGTAGCCATACAACCAATGTCATCATAGAGGAGTTTGACTTCTATTCCTTGAGCAGCCTTTTCTTCCAAAATCTCTAAAATGCTGTTCCACATCAAGCCTTCTTCGATGATGTAGTATTCGAGAAAGATAAATTTCTCCGCTTTCTTGAGGTCCTCTAGCATCCGACACCACATACTTTCACCAGAGGCAAAAAATTGTGTATCCGTTCGATCATAGACATCTGCATTTGTATCCATACTGAGGAGGGATTTGATGACGCCATAAGCAGACTTGTCTTGTTCTTTAATTCCAAACGGAGGGCTCTGCTATTGTCCTCTCGGTCAACCATTGATTGAAGTTGCTTTAACTGCTTGAGCTCTTTTTTAGATAGACGGCGTTCTCCAAACATGATATAGAGCAGGGGACCAAATACTGGAACAAAGGCTACTAACAGCCATGTTACCTTGCTTTCCGGATTCATAGAACGATTGACAATCGATACAATGGTCGCCATACTCATCAAAATAACTAGGATAATCCAAACAATCGGAGCCATTCGACCTAGATAGAGAAACAAACCAAAGACGATAAACAACTCTGCCAACATAATGGTAATACTAAAACCATACTTAGACATGAGTAGCTGCATTTTTCTAGCTGTCATAATCCCCTTCCTTTTCTAACGTTCTCCCTCACCGCTTGATAAACGAATCTTTCTACTAGTATACCTCAGTTCAGGGGTAGATAGCAACCTTTTACTCTTGCTCAAGTTCTAACTCTTCCGTTTTCAGATGCCTATTATAGTTTGAGAGCCAACATATTGACCGTCATACCGGCAGCAGTTCCCATAAGATAAATAACATCTCCCTCCTTGACCAGTCCATGATCTAAAGAGTAAGCCAAGCCAAATGGCACAGAGACTGAAACCATATTCCCATAGTCAGTAACTAAGTTGAGGTATTGATTCTCAGCTACACCTAGTTTTTCCATAACCAAAGGAAGGGCGCGACTAGCCTGATGAGGAATGATATAGTCCACATCTGCCAAGGCTAGCTGTGTTTTTTCTTGAAACTCTTCAAACATGACTGGGATTTTACGAGCTGACAAGAGGAGGATTTTCTTTCCCTTCATATCGAACATATAATTGGTCTTAGTCGTTTCAGAGTACCCTTTTGGTTGAAAAGAAGTCAGACCTCCACGAATTTCCGTATCGTGAGCCCCTTCTGACCAAGTACGTTGGAGACTAGCAATAACCCCTTTTTCCTCATGGCTTTTTTGGAAAATAAAGGCTGCCGCCCCATCACTAAAGAGTTCAAAACTTTCTTTTTGATTCGGATTGAGCCCTAAACTTCCAACCTCACTAGACACAATCAAGACACGATTGTATTCGCCTGCCTCAATCAAGTGGGACATGGTCGATAGAGCAGAAATAAAGCTGGTACAGGTCGTATTGATATCCATAGCCGGGATTGAGAGTCCTTTTGCCACGCGCTCATGAATCAAGGCAGCCGTACAAGGAATAGGCTGAACACCAACTGCACTAGCTGATACAAGGCAATCGATATCTTTAATATCTAAGTTTGCATGTTCGAGTGCTCTCTGAACGGCTACCTCTGCTAAATCTAACTGCGTTTCTTCATTTTCAACTACACGATAACGCGTTTGATCTTTGAATTGGACGGTATTTTTTGGAAGGTAAACACCATATCCTGCGATTTCTACATGTCTTTTTACTTCTGTCATTGTCTTTTATCCTTTCATAAACGTTGGATTCGTTTGAGTTTACGGCTAGTATCCCAGTGATAATCTGAAAATTGGATTTCGGGAACTATAAACTGCTTTTGCTGAGCTAGGAGTTGAAACTGTGCTAAAATAGCTGTCTCCATGCCCTCATCTCGTTGGCTTAGACAAACTTCCACTAACTTCTCAGAATGTTGTTTGACTTGGTAATCTCCTACATTCTCCACAAAGAGGATGCAACGTCTGATAAAGTCAGGATAGATGGTCACCTGTCCCCCATCCAATCCTTCGAAATAGAAAATGTCGTCAGAGCGTCCTTCGACTTTGTCAATTCGTGTATAGCAGGAGCCACACGGACAAGGCTTCGAATTTTCAACCAAGATATCATTGAGCTGGTAACGATAAACAGGCTGACTAGTTCGTTTAAAGTCCGTAATCACTGGATAAAAACGGCGGCCATCCAGATACTGCTTTTCCACAAAGATAATGTCTTCATTGAGATGCAGATTACCAGCTGAGCAAGTGCAAGCTAGGAAACCTTCGGTTGCCTGATAAACTTGGTCAATAATGGATAGAGAAAAGGCTTCTGTGATGCGTTCCCTATCATTATCTTCCAAAATTTCTGCCACAGAAACGACCTTTTGGGGATGAATGGCTAACTCTCCAGCCTTTAGTCGTTTGCTCAACTCAAGCAACATAGAGGCAGGGGCCACCACAATAGTCGGTTGGTAGCTATTTAGCCGTCCGATGTGCTCATCTGTATTTTTGAAAATATCAAAGTACTCTAGACGAATGAGTGCTGTATTGATGGTCTGATAAAGTTCATTATCCGCTCTCAGGAAAAAGGCGATGCGTTGGCCAAACAGCTGACCCTTGGGCAACATCTTTGCCAATATAGCTGCTGCCCACATACTGCGCTCTTTCTCTGTCGTGATAAAGAGCCCCCGATGTCCAGATGTCCCTGAAGACAGACCAACTGCCACTTCGCCTTTAAGTTCAGTGAAATCACGGGTCTTTTCACTTTCAATAGCCAAGGCTAAGGCCTCATCTCGATCCACTCCTTGGGTGTTAAGCTCATTAAAATGTTCCATCATAAAAGCCTTGTCCATATGGTCAAAGTCGCTAGGAACCCCATTTTTAAAGTAGGGCGACTCTCGCTTTAAAAAGTTCATATAGTTAGCTAATTGCTTTTTCTGGTAATTCTCTACAGCTTCTCGAGATTTGAAGTTATGAAGCCAACGAGTTTCAATAAAAGTTTTAAGAAAGGTTATTTTTTTCATATATGATACGCTCTATCCTTTCCACAGGGTCATGACTAACAACTACCTCGATACCATCTCTCAAGACTTCCTCCAGAAACTCTGTCCCCTTGATATAGGCATCCTTGTTGTCCTGAACCAAAGAAGGAAGCAGGTGCATTTGTTTGGTATAAGGTAGAAGGTCAATCCCCCAGCATAAATCTGCTGCGATGAGAATCTGATAATCTGGAATAAAGAGACAGGCTTGCCCCCTAGCATGCCCATCAATAGAGGCTACTAGGATACTACCATCTCCGAAAAGATCACTAATCAGACGATAGGGAAATGCCGGGTGTTGCTGGTCAGCTCTGATAATGGTTAGATTTTTTTCAAAAGAAGCTGGCAAAAATTCCTTGAAAATCAAGTCTTTCAACTTGGGTTTCTGGTAAACTTCATACACTTCTTTTGTCAGGATAAAGGTTGCATGAGGAAAGAAGCTAGCCCCTCCCAGATGATCTGGATGTAAATGAGATAGGATGACATAGTTAATTTCTTCTGGTTTGATTCCCTTCGCTTCCAGCAAATATGAAATCTGGTCCTTCTCTGTCATTTGAACAGGCGTCCCCAAACGATAGAAAGCGTAGCGAAGTTTGGTCTTAATATCATAGTGATAGCCAGTATCATATAGTAGATAGCCTTTGTCTCTGTGCTTAATCAGAAAGACACCAGCTGGGAAGGTCATCTTTTTATTCTTGACTCCTTTAAATAGCAAACCTGTATAGCTAGTACAGTATCCTGCTGGTAAATAATCAATGCTTTCGATAATCTTGGACATATTGTTCAATCCCTTCCGAAATACTGATTTGAGGGCGATACCCCAAGTCTCGCTCCGCCTTGCTGATGTCCAACGTCTGGCTATAACGGAGCAGATAATAGGTATAGCGTGTCAGAGCTGGCTCACCTTTGAGTTTCAAGGTCTTATAAAGAAACTCTAAACTACTGGCAATAACTGACAAAAGAGGAGCCGGTACTCTTCTGTATGTTATCGGATAGCCAAGCCCTCTCAAGGTTTCTTCTATCAGGTCCTTAAAGGCTCTTGGTTCCCCGTTGGTAATATTATAGACTTGGCCACTAGCCTGAGTAGCCTCTAGTGCCAAGCGAATGGCCAGAGCGACATTTTCCACACAGGTCATATCCATCATCTGACGACCATCCCCTATCAAGGGAATACCAATCTTCTGACTGAGCTTGAGAACCCGGGGCAAAATACTGGTATCCCCAATCCCAAAGCCCACGAGGTCGTAAGACAATACTCGGAACATCGGGGTAATCCTTAAACAGCTTCTCCGAAGCCAGCTTACTACGAATGTAGTTGTTCAGATTATTTTCCTGAGGCGCATCGCTTTCTTTGATAGCTAGCTGGTTTCGAGGCGCAGCATAGATACTAGGCGATGACACATAAACCAAACGCTGCATCCCTGCCTCCCGACAAGCCTCTAGAACATACTTGGTCCCTAAGACATTTGTCTGGTAGAAATCTTCCCAAGGTCCCCAGACGGTAGAAAGAGCTCCCGCATGCACAACCATGTCCATACCCTGACAAGCCTGAATCAGATCCTCTTGCTTGGTCAAATCTCCTTGGAAAAATGCCACAAAGGAGTTCTCTAAAGACTGACCAACCTTGCGATTGCGTCCAAAAGCGCGTACCTGATAGCCATGCTGACTGAGCTCTTCAACAACATACTTACCTAGAAAGCCCGTAGCACCTGTTACCAATACTTTCTTCATCTTTTATTTCTCCTTGTCCTCTAAGAGCCGATGTATTTCGCTCTTCAGAATCTCTGTTGGCTGGTAGTCTTGAGCTGCACGACTAAGTTTGTTCAAATCTGACCAGTCAGCTCTAGCCAATAACTCATCAAAAGCTCGCCCAATCGCTTCCGTATCCTCTCGTTAGCAGTCAGGGCAATCCCTGCCTCTAGCCCGCGAACCGCATAGTCATACTGATCATAGTCATGAGGGAGAATCAAGGCAGGCTTGCCATAGATAATACATTGGTAAAAAATACCCGCACCGCCATGATGAACCACATAGTCCATCTGGGGAATGTATTCTTTATAGGGAAGATAGGATACCACAGAAACATTGTCCATAAGTTCCTCACATTGGAAGTCTTGTCCGCCGAACCCCAGAGTTACAAAGAAGTGACAGTCCGGATGGGCTTTTGCCAATTGTTGTGTCTGGTAGAGGAGATTGTCTTTGGCCCATGCTAGCTGAGTCCCACAAGATACGAGGACTTTCTTATGATTTGCATAAGGAGCCAAATCCAGAGGATAATTCTCTGCCCTCTCAATCGAAGACCCAAAAGGTCCCACCCAAAGGTAGTGCTCTGGAAAACCACTTTTCAGCTCCAACTCTTTCATCCCAATTCCCAAGATGGAATAGGGCGAATAAATGGTTTCCTGATTTTTGTGATTGTAGAGCTCAAAATCGTAACGTTTCAAGCGTTCTCTAAGTAGAAAGGTTACGATTCGTTTCCCTAAACGAGTCACTTTTCTTCCTAGCCATTGCTGGATAGATTGGAAAGGATTCTTTGGACTACCCATTCCTCCAAAGAAACAAGGCGGTCCATCTGTCGTTTCAATGGCAAACTGTGTCGCCATAGTGGTAATCCAAGGAATCCCCAACTCTTCCGCTACAAGTCCTCCAGAGATGGTTATAAAATCCGCAATAACAATATCTGGTCGATTTTTCTGCCACTCTTGCACTAGTTGATCAGACACTACATTGATCAAATCAAGACTAGCTGACAACTGTCGATAAGCAGAAATAAGGTTTAATTGCCCTTCATTGTTGGCTACACGCTCAAACTCGTCTACAGAATTTTCTAAAATAGGAAGCACCTGGAATCCCATCTCCTCTGCGACAGCTTTTCGTTGTGGTCCTGTAAATAATCGAATCTCATACAAGGGATCCTTCAACAAGGGGGCAAGTAGATTCAGTGTTGGGAAGAGATGCCCACTTAAGGGTACTACAACCACATCAATTTTGATTTTTCTCATATGTCTAGGATAGCAAATTTTTAAAAAAAGAACTACCAAAATGATAGTTCTTTCCAGCATTATTTAACTTCTTTTTCACTTTAAAAATTAGAAGAGTTCTTTATAGAGAGCAATGGTTTCTTCCAAAGTCGGCATAAATGGGTTTCCTGGTGCACAGGCATCGATCAAAGCATTCTTAGAAAGGTAGTCAAAGTTAAAGTCTTTTTCTTGGATACCGAGTTCAGTGAGTTTCTTCGGAATGCCTACTGTTTCAGACAATTTTTCAATCTCAGCGATAGCGTAGGCAGCACATTCTTCATCAGTTTTCCCTTCAACATGAAGACCCAAGGCCTTGGCTACATTGCGGAAAGCTTCTGGTACACGTTTGGCATTTTCACGTTCTACAACTGGAAGAAGCATGGCACAGCAGACACCGTGCGGTAAATTATACACTGCACCGAGCTGGTGAGCCATTGAGTGAACGTAGCCCAAACCAGCATTGTTAAAGCTCATACCACCGAGGAAGATAGCATTGACCATCGCCTCACGCGCTTCGATATCTTGTCCATTAGCCACAGCACGAGGGAGGTACTCCTTGATGAGTTCAATCGCTCCGATAGAGAGTTTCTTGGTCACATCATAAGCACCCGGTGTTACCAAGGCTTCGACAGCGTGGGTAAGAGCGTCCATACCTGTTGCTGCTGTCAATCCTTTCGGTTTAGAAAGCATGAGTTCTGGGTCATTAACAGAGATAAGGGCTAGGCTGTTCTTATCTACCATTACCATTTTGACCTTGCGTTCTTCGTCAGTAATCACATAGTTAATGGTGATTTCTGCTGAAGTTCCAGCCGTTGTATTGATCGCAACCACCGGCAACCCTTTTTTAGCAGACTTGTGAAGTCCCTCGTAGTCCTGCGGTTTTCCACCATTTGTCGCAATGATAGAGATACAACTAGCTGCATCCTGAGGAGATCCTCCCCCAAGACTAATGATGAAGTCACATCCATGCTCTTTCAGGGCAGCCACTCCGTCTGTGACATTCTTACAAGTCGGATTTGGCTCCACATCGCTAAAGATCACATATTCGACTCCTTCAGCATCTAATGATTTTAGGACTTTGGGTAAAATATCACTGCCTTCGATGAACTTATCTGTCACCAAAAGGGCCTTCTTATACCCAAGTTCCTTGATATACGGACCTACTTCATTTACAACACCTTTACCAATAAGGTTAACTGATGGAACGTAAAATGTAGCCATATGCTTTTCCTCCTGCGCCTCTGCGCTATTTGATTATTTACCATAAGTATACGACCTTAGTACAAGTTTTACAAATATTTGTAAGCGTTTTAAGTAAAAAATCAGTAAAGAACCATTGGTCACATTTTAAAACAAAAAAGCTCCAAAAAGACTGATTTCATCTCATTGGAACTTTTACTTAATGATTATTGCTTAGTTAGGACTACTCGGTCAGATGCCTCTCGGTCCATATCATCGATAATCAATTGATTACCATTAACCGTGTAGATTTTGACATCATCACCGATAATGACACGTTGATTTTCTGGCTCAAAGCTAACTTGCTTGATTTCCTTATCTCCATCTGGTTCGACCTCAGTCCAGGTACCAGTTTTGCCTGTTACAACAAGAGTGATCTGGTCATTCTCATCTTTTCCAGTATAGGTACCATCGATGTTAGTAGGTTGAGCTACAGTAGTGTCCTGACTTGAGGACGCCTGTGGTTGGCTAGCACTTGTAGTAGCACTAGAAGATGACTCTTGTTGAGTAGAGGATTGCTGGGCTGGTGCTTGTGTCTTAGGTGCACAAGCTGCTAAAAGACTAAGAATTGCTAGGGAAGCAATAGAAAGTGTGAATGTTTTTGTTTTCATAGCGATTTCCTTTCTTTTGTGCCAATGTTTTGCTGGATCAGTTTCCAGATGTACCTCCTACCTCAAGTATAACAACTTAAGCCTAGAAGGTCAACTAGCCCCATCGCTTCCAACCAAACTTGCTCGAACTTCCGAGATAAAGTAGAGGGAACCCGTCACGAAAAGCAAGTCCTGATCATTGGCCTTTTCTTCAAATTCTCTGATAAAATCGCCATAGGAAGGAATCAAATCGTAACCTGTCACATCCTTCTCATCCAAAGAACCTTGGTAGTCAAAGCCCGTTACCTTAAGTTCTACCTGAGGAAACTGCTCAGATAGGTAGCCCAACATCCCTTGGTAATCCTTGCGTTTAAGGGCACCAAAAAGGATACGGACTTGATAGCCTTGTTGGATTTTCTCTTGGATAAACTCAACCAAACGGGTTAAGGCTGGAAGATTGTGAGCTCCATCTAGGTAGATTTGCGGGCGAATCCGTTCCAATCGACCTGCCCAATGAGTTTCTTGCAAGGCCTGTCTCACAAGCTCTTCATCGACTTTTTCCTCTCTTGACGCCATAAAGTAGGAAGCTTTGTAAAGCCAAGGAAGCATTTTCTCGCTGATAGGTGCCTTCCAAACCGATTTTAAGCTGGGAAAATCTTGCTAGGCTACTTGAAAAATCCCCAGCATTAAAGGTGAAGTCTTGTCCAGCTTGATAGAGGTCTACAGCTAACTCTCTTGCTCTTTTGTGACAGACAAGCTCCGCTTCTGGAGCAAGCTTGGCAATGACCGCCTTCTTGCCAGCCTTGAAAATACCAGCTTTCTGCTCTGCTATTTTCTCCAGACTGTCACCCAAGGTCTCCTGATGATCTAGGCCAATGGAAGTAACAACTGCAATCTCTCCAGTTACCACATTAGTTGTGTCTAGTAAGCCACCAATTCCCACTTCTAACAGGACTAAGTCCACGCCTTGCTCTCTAAAATAGGCCAAAGCAATCAAGGTCAACAGTTCAAAAAAAGACAATTGATCATGTGTTTCCAAAAGAGTTTTTTCCATCTCCTTGACTTGGTTCGCTATACGGATAAAGTCTTCATCTGCGATCGGTTGCCCATTGATACAGATTCGATCATGGATGCTGATGATATGAGGAGAGGTAAAGGTGCCAACTTTTTTTACCATGAGCTACAAACAATTCCTTCATGAAGGCAATAGTTGACCCCTTGCCGTTAGTTCCTGTTACATGGATAATGGGATAAACCTTCTCAGGATTCCCTAGCAAATCCACTGCTCGCTGCATTCGTCCAAGTCCAGATCTAAAGTTTAAACCAATTCGACTATGGAGCCATTCTTCTACTTCAAACATATATCTCCTTAACAAAAATCCAATCAACTATCGCACCAAAGTATGACTGCAAATAAAAAGCGAGGTCGAGACAAAAATCCCGACCTCTTACCTGGTTAGCTAATCACTAGCTACTATAAATTTCAACGTGGGCTAAAAATGTCCACTAGACTTACTTGCGACTTTTATTTCTAGCGCAAGCGTAAAAATGTTCACTGAACATACCAGTTCTCTCTTATTTCAAGGGGCTGGGCCAAAAACGTCCGCTGGATGTTCCAACTCTCTCCAATTTCTGGGAATTGGGCTGATACAGTCTCTGAGATTACCTGCGTTTCTAATTTCTAGCGCAGGGCTAAAAACATCCACTGGATGTTCCAACTCTCTCCAATTTCTGGGAGTTGGGCTGATACAGTCTCCCAGACTGTATCACTCCTCCATATAGGTGTTGAAAACTTCTTCAATCATATTCCATTCGTCTTCTGAGTCTTCTGGAATTGGTTGCAATTCGCCCTCTGTTCCGTCTTCATTTTCATTGAATGAGTATGCTTGAATCTCAACTTCACCATTTTCGTCTTCTTCTGCATTAACTGGCACTAGAAGGACATAGTTTTTACCAAATTCTTCCTTACCGTCAATTGTCAAAAGGATTTCAAACAAGGTTTCATTACCTTGGTCATCTACTAGTGTAATCAATTCACGTTCTTCGTGGTTGTGGTTATGATCGTGTGACATAGTTTCTCCTCTGTCTTAAAATTTTCTATCTAAATAATTTTGCAAAATCAGCTGGGCAGCTAATTTATCAATGACTTTTTTTCGCTTGTTGCGACTGATGTCTGCCTGCTCAATCAGCATACGCTCGGCTGCAACTGTGGTCAGGCGCTCATCTTGATAGTCTACTGGTAAACCAAAAATCTCTTCTAGTTTTGCTCCGTAGGCTTGACTGGCTTCTACCCGTGGACCGCTGGTATTATTCATATTTTTAGGTAAGCCCACTACAAAGCGTTCCACCTTATAGCTCTCAATCAATTCCTTGATACGGTCAAAACCAAACTGACCCTGTTCCTCATTGATTTGGATAATTTCAAGTCCCTGAGCTGTAAAACCTAGTGGGTCACTAATGGCAACGCCTACCGTTTTTGAACCAACGTCCAATCCCATAATTCTCATAGATTATAGATCGACTCCTTGTCCTTTAAGGTAATAGCGCACCAATTCTTCAACAATTTCATCACGCTCGTACTTACGGATTTGATTTCGCGCATTGTTGTATCGAGGAACGTAGGCAGGGTCTCCACTCAATACATAACCCACAATCTGATTGATCGGATTGTAGCCTTTTTCATTCAGAGAAGCATAGACGTCTGTCAACGTTTCACTAATTTCCTTCTTATTGGAATCATCCAATTTAAAACGTACAGTTTCTTCAGTAAATCCCATTCTAACACCCTCTTTCCTTAGAATAGTACTATTATAGCATATTTCCTTACGTTCCACAATTAAGTCCGTCTATTTATTTGGATTTTCTATTGTTCTGTCGCTCCATTTGCTATTCTATCTTCGATATATTGGCTTGGTTCATTTTTCAAAAGAGTCTCTAAGCCAATATTCTTTAGATATTCTACTTGCGCCGCCTTTTTGACATCTAAAATTTGAAAATCATAAGTCGTCGTAGTTTCCATCTCTGTCTCGCTGATTAGCTGAGTTTCAACCGTAAAACCTTCTAACTTACGTGCTTCTTGGAGACTTTCATCTTTCTCCTCGGCTTCCGCGAAGGCTTTCTTTGTAGCTTCAAGACCGTGATCAGCGATAAAGGATTTCAACTCCTCACTTAAGGGCCGTGTCTGCCGGATAACCAATTTTAGAAATTGCTTCCCTCTATAAGTAATTGTTTGAGTTTGCTTAACGCCCCCTTCTGACTCAGGGAGAAGTAAGGTCTTGATTACAACCGTGTTCTTCTCGGCATTATCTAGAACTGGCAGGGTAGACTGGAGTTCTTCTGACGACGTTGTTGAAGCAGCAGTTGTTCCCTTCTTTTGACCACAACCAACAAGTAAAAAAAGGAGGGCAAACGCACTGATTACTATTTTTTTCATATTTCCTCACATGATTTTTAAATAAAAATGAACAAGGCTAGGAGATACCCCAGCCTTGATGTTTATAGAGCTGCACGCAAACGTGCCTCTGCATTTTCTACATTACGGACAGAGCGTGGTAAGAAAGCACGGATATCATCCTCTTTATAGCCGACTTGCAGGCGCTTCTCATCCACAAGAATCGGGCTCTTTAGAATCCGCGGTGTTTCCATGATTAAGTTGAGCACTTCATTGACACTCAAATCTTCGATGTCAACTCCCAAAGCTTTCGCATAGCGGTTTTTGATGACACAATACTAGCAATTCCATTTTCTGTCTTTGTCAGAATATCAAGTAATTCTTCTCTCGTAATTCCTTCTTTGCCAAGATTTTGTTCTTTATAACTTAACTGGTGGGCATTGAGCCAGGTCTTTGCTTTTTTACAGCTGGTACAACTGGAGACTGTATAAATTTTAATCATGTACCTACCCCTTTCGCTACATGTTACTATCAGTTTAGTCTATTATACCATAAAAAACATCCGACTTGCGACCTATTTTTAAAAAAATTTAACTTTTTTCGCGATTTTCGTACTTTTTTCTTGACAAAATCAATTTATAGCCAACTTTTAAATTTTTTGATATACATTCGTTTCACTACTGTAACACTGATCATATAGAGAACGATTATCAAGAGCAAAAAAAGGAAATAAATTGGTTTCAAAGGGATCAAACGAAGGATGCCAGCGATTGAAGAGTAGGGAAGGAAAGTCACAAAACTAGCTGCTAGCAAGGTTGTTCCAAGAACAAACCATGACGGACGACTTTGTAAGAAAGGAAGTTTTGCTGAACGAAGCATATGGATGACCATGGTTTGGGACCACATAGATTCAATGAACCAACCTGTCTGGAACAAAATAATAAAACTAGTTGCCGATTCTGCTCCATGAACATAGGCTTGACCTGTCGCCATTGGAACAATGACAAAATAGAGCAAAATAAAGGTCAAAATATCGAAAGCAGAAGAAATTGGCCCCATCCAAATCATAAAACGAGTAATGGACTGAGCTTCCCACTTATGAGGATGCTTCAAAAAGTCTTCATCCACATTATCAAATGGCAAGGCAATGCAAGAAAGGTCATAGACTAGGTTTAACACAATCAAGTGAATCGGAGCCATAGGAAGGAAAGGTAAAAAGATGCCAGACACTAACAGAGAGAAAATGTTCCCGAAATTAGAGCTGACCGTCATCTTGATATATTTGGTCATGTTGGCATAAACTTTGCGCCCTTCAACCAGACCTTTTTCAAGCACCATCAAATCTTTATCTAGCAAAATGACATCAGCGGTTTCTTTGGCAATATCTACTGCTGTGTCAACAGAAATCCCCACATCTGCTACTTTCATAGAAGGGGCATCATTGATCCCATCCCCCATATAGCCGACACAATGTCCGTTGAATTTGATTTGTAAGATGATTCGTGCTTTTTGATCAGGAGAGAGTTTGGCAAAGACGGTTACTTTCTCGACTGCTTGGGCCAACTCTTCGTCCGTCATGGCGTCAATATCAGAACCCAGCAAGATTTGATCAACGTCTAAACCAACTTTTTCGCATACTGCTTGGGTCACCTTTTCATTGTCCCCCGTCAAGATCTTTGTTTGAACGCCGTGTTCTAACAAAGCTTGAATAGCAGGTGCTGCTGATGGTTTTGGTGGGTCTAAGAAGGCAAGATATCCTGTTAGAATCATCTCTTTTTCATCTTCAACGGAGTAAGCAAAACCTTCTTTTAGACCTGTTTTATAGGCAACTCCCAAGACTCGCAATCCCTGTTGATTGAGTTGGTCTACTTCTTTTAAAATTTCCACTCGGATATCATCCGTCAGAGGGCTAATCTGACCTTGATATTCCACATGGGTTGAAATCGCAAGCATCTCCTCTAGGGCACCCTTGGTTACCAAGCTAACAACTTCATTTTCATCCTTGACGATGACACTCATCCGTCTGCGTTCAAAGTCAAATGGAAGTTCATCGATTTTTTGGAAGCTAGTATCCAAATTTTGTAGAATAGCGTGTTCTTTAGCTTCTTTTTCAGTTCTACTGATAATAGCTCGATCCATTAAATTTTTCAATCCCGTTTGAAAATAGGAATTGAGATAAGCACGTCTCAACACAGACAAATCCAAATTCCCATGTATATCCAAAGGATATTCAAGGACAATTTCGTCTTGGGTAAGGGTTCCTGTTTTATCCGTGCATAGGATATCAATAGCACCTAGGTCTTGAATGGCATTGAGTTTTTTTATGACGACTTTTTCCTTGGCCATGATAATGGAGCCTTTAGCTAGACTGGCCGTAATAATCATGGGAAGCATCTCAGGTGTGAGCCCGACGCCCACACTCAAGGCAAATACGCCAGCTTCTAACCAATCTCCATCTGTCAAACCGTTGGAAAGAAATACGATGGGGACCATAACTAACATCAAACGAATTAAGAGCCAGGAGATGCTGTTCATCTCCCGCTCAAAAGAGGTCGGCTCATCATAGGTATTGAGGGTCTGCTCGATTTCTCCCATCATAGTGTCATCACCGACCGCTAGAATCAAAGCTTTGGCACTTCCTGATATCACATTGGTTCCCATAAAGGCGAGCGCTTCTGCTTCTAGCAGACTATCAAAATTTGACTGATTCATTTTTGACAAGGCTAGTTTTTCAATCGAATCACTTTCACCTGTCAAGCCAGACTGTTGGACAAAGAAATCGCGTGATTCAATCAAAAGGAGGTCTGCTGGAATCATATCCCCAGCACTCAACTTGACCATATCTCCAACGACCAAATCCTCAATCGCGATCTCTAAACTCTGTCCTTCGCGAATAACCGTAGCTGTATTCACAATCATTTTTGACAGATTTGTCGCAGCTTTGTCGCTCCGTAATTCTTGAACAAAGCGTATGCCACCAGAGATTAGAACGAGAACGACGATGATGATAGAGGTTGTCGGATCCTCTTGTCCAGGTTTCGCCAACCAGACATTGGTCACCATGGAAATCATTGCAATGACCAGCAGGATGATGGTAAATGGATTGATAATAGATTCGTAAATCTTTTTGAGGATACTGTCTTCTTGACCCTTGGTGATGGTGTTTTCACCATATAGGTCACGATTTTTCTCAACCTGCTCCTCAGTCAATCCTGTTAGACTTGTCTTGTAAAAAGATAGAGTTTCTTTTAGAGGTGTGTGAATAGCTGTTGCTAATCTTTCTTTTGTAGTTTTCATTGGTTTCTCCTATCTGTATGAATGATGTGTTTCATACACAGAGACCAATCACTTTATAAGGGCAGAAACGACACAAATCAGCGATTGGCTGTGTATGTGCGGTTCTGGGTGATCGTCAATTTGCATCGTCTGTCTCCTTTCCTTGTTCTAAAACAGTAGAAAATCCTGCCATAAAATGGCAGGATTAAAAAACTAATTATCTGTTTTTTCGTTCAAGCTTTAACTCCATAGGGCAATGAAATGAGCTTAGTCTTGGCCTTCGCGACCAGGACTGTTGACCAACGAGTAGTGTCTCCACTGCTTTGCGGTAGTCATCCGTATCCCTATGGTAGCCTCACCTACCGTTTTCGTCTATCAGTATAAACCTTTAAAATATAAAAGTCAACGATTTATCTTAATTTTCTTAAATAACAATTAATTCCTTCGGTGCTAAAGTCAATAATTCGCAACCTGTCTCTGTAATCAAAATATCATCCTCAATACGCACCCCGTATTTTCCTTCGATATAAATGCCTGGTTCATCAGTCAAGACCATACCAGTTTTAATAACTTCTTTCGAAGTTTGGCTAAAGTAAGGTTCTTCGTGGATATCGAGGCCAATACCATGTCCGATACCATGGGTAAAGTAGTCGCCATAGCCTGCCTCGATGATAATATCACGAGGGATTTTGTCAAAGTCGCGGAAACCTAGCCCCGCCTTAGCCTGGTCAATCAGGGCTTGATTGCTGCGCAGGACAATATCATAAATCTCCCGCTCTTCATCTGTCACCTGCCCCACATGAACAGTCCGCGTCATATCGCTGACATAGTGGTTGTAGTAGCAACCAAAGTCCATGGTCAGGGTTTCACCCTTTTGGATGACCTTGTCACTAGCCACGCCATGTGGCATAGCAGAGCGGTAACCCGAAGCGATGATAAAGTCAAAGGAAGCTCCTGAAGCACCTAGCTGGCGCATACGGGCATCTAAAAAGTTCATGACAGCCTGCTCTGTCGTCTGACCAGGCTTAATAAAGTTCAGCACGTCTAGGAAGGCTTGGTCAGAAATCTGGCAGGCCTTGCGAATAGTCGCGATTTCTTGCTCATCCTTGATCATGCGCAGATTTTCGATAAAGCCTGTCATCGGAACCAACTCATGACCAGCAAACACACTTTCCAGCATCTTGAAGTAAGCATAGGAAATTTCATCGTCAAAACCGATTTTTTGGAGATTATCGTCCGCTATAATTTTAGCAATCTCACCAACTGCATCACGCGTTTCAACAATATCAAATCCTTGAACTACGCCCTTGGCAATCAAGGTATAACGAGAATCCGTCAGAAAAATCCGACGCGACTTGCTGATAAAAACTGTCGCTTCTGTTCCACTGAAACCAGTCAGATAGTAAATATTCTTCAGATTAGTTACTAAGACAGCATCACACTCTGTCTGTTTTAAAGCTACTTCAAATTTTTCAACTCTTGATAACATGAGAGAACCTCCGTAAATGATTTAATTTATTATAGCAAAAAAATATCGAAAATAATACAATCTATATAGTTAGGACTAGATAAAATTGACTTTTGAAAGCGCTTAATGTATAATTTTTGTTAACCAAGAAAGAATGAGGTAACGATATGAATAAAACTGAATTACTGTTACAAAGACTAGATGAGATTGGTCAGTCTCTAAAAGATTCGAAACAAGCACTAGCTTTGCTGGCACTTGGTTCTTGCGGAACAGAAAGAGAACGATTGGATCAGTACTCAGATTTAGACTTCTTTGTTATTGTAAAAGATGGCTACAAGCAGACCTATATCCAAGACCTAACCTGGTTAAGTAAGCTCGAACCAATTGCGTTTCACTACCAAAATACAGTGGACGGACATAAAGTTCTATTTGAAGATGATGTTTTTTGTGAATTTGCTGTCTTTGAAGCTCATGAACTAGTAAACATTCCCTTCTCTGAAGGCAAGATTATCTGGAAGGAGATCGGTTTTGATGAAACAATCTGTCAGCCACAAAGACTGCCATCAAAAGAAAACAGAGACCGTGAATGGCTGTTGGGAGAAATTTCATGTAATCTATATTTAGGGCTAGGTCGCTATCAGCGAGGCGAAAAATTAGCTGCTTATGATTTGATCCAAAACAGATCCGTCAAGCTTTGGACTGAACTAATCAGTTTGGAAACAACTTCTAAATCTAATTTTATAGATATCTTTAATACCAACAGACGATTTGAAGAAGGTTATCCAAAGGAAGCCAAGCAATTGCCTCACTTTTTGCAAGGTTACGAACGCATTTCTGAGTCTGCTCAAGCACTCCTAGAATATCTGGATAAATACTATTCTCTTAACCCATTTATAAAAGAAAAAATTCGTAATTTATTATAAAAAAGACTCTGCCTAAAAAAGCAGAGCCTTTTAAATCTTATTTTAACTTTCCTTTTAGATACTGGCCAGTATAGCTAGCAGAGTTTGTAGCAACTTCCTCTGGTGTACCAGTAGCAATAATCGTACCACCACCGACACCGCCCTCAGGTCCCAAGTCGATGATATAGTCTGCTGTCTTGATAACATCTAGATTGTGCTCGATGACGAGGACTGTATTGCCATCGTCTACAAAGCGAGCCAAGACTTTAAGCAAGCGAGCGATGTCCTCCGTATGAAGTCCTGTCGTCGGCTCATCCAGAATATAGAATGACTTGCCTGTCGAGCGTTTGTGGAGTTCACTAGCCAACTTCATACGCTGGGCTTCTCCCCCTGAAAGAGTCGTAGCTGGTTGTCCTAGCGTTACATAGCCCAACCCTACATCCTTGATGGTCTGGAGTTTGCGTTGAATCTTAGGAATGTGTTGGAAGAATTCCACTGCATCGTTGACCGTCATATCCAAGACCTGCGAGATGTTCTTTTCCTTGTAGTGAACTTCTAGGGTTTCACTGTTGTAGCGAGTCCCGTGGCAGACTTCACAAGCCACGTAAACATCTGGCAAGAAGTGCATCTCAATCTTGATAATCCCGTCACCTGAGCAGGCTTCACAGCGACCACCCTTGACGTTGAAACTGAAACGGCCCTTCTTGTAGCCTCGAATCTTAGCTTCATTTGTCTGGGCAAAAAGGTCACGTATGTCGTCAAAAACTCCTGTATAGGTAGCTGGGTTGGACCTTGGCGTCCGTCCAATAGGACTCTGATCAATATCAATCAGACGATCCACATGCTCAATCCCTGTAATGTTTTTGAATTTACCAGGTTTGTCTGAATTGCGGTTGAGTTTCTGAGCAATAGCTTTTTTGAGGATGCTGTTAATTAGGGTCGATTTCCCTGAGCCCGATACCCCCGTCACTGCGATGAATTTCCCTAGTGGGAAGCGAGCTGTGACATTTTGTAAGTTGTTCTCACGCGCTCCTGTCACCTCGATAAAGCGGCCATTTCCGACACGGCGCTCAGCCGGTACTGGAATGGCACGTTTACCTGACAAGTACTGACCTGTGATGGACTTGCTGTTGCGAGCCACTTGCTTAGGTGTTCCTGCAGCGACGATTTCCCCACCAAAAACACCAGCACCGGGACCAACGTCAATCAGATAATCCGCCTCGCGCATGGTATCTTCGTCATGTTCTACCACGATGAGAGTATTGCCCAAGTCACGCATTTTTTTCAAGCTGGCAATGAGACGGTCATTGTCCCTTTGGTGAAGACCAATCGACGGCTCATCTAGAATATAAAGGACACCTGATAGATTAGAACCAATCTGGGTTGCCAAGCGAATGCGCTGACTTTCTCCACCCGAAAGGGTCCCTGCTGAACGTGACAGGGTCAGATAATTGAGGCCCACGTTATTGAGGAAGGTCAAGCGATCCTTGATTTCCTTGAGAATGGGACGGGCAATGATGGCTTCATTTTCAGACAGGGTCAACTGGCTCACCAAGTCCAAGTGGTCTGCGATAGACAGGTCTGAGATTTCTCCGATATGAGGTCCTTGCTCACCACCCACACGAACAGACAAGGCCTGATCATTGAGACGATAGCCGTGACAAGTTCCGCAGGTCAGCTCATTCATGTAGAGACGCATCTGGGTGCGGGTGTAATCACTATTAGTCTCATGGTAACGACGCTTGATATTATTGACAACTCCCTCAAAAGGGAATGTCAATATCGCGCACACCACCAAATTCATTTTCATAGTGGAAATGGAATTCCTTGCCATCTGAACCATAGAGAATCAAGTTCTTATCTTCTTCTGACAAGTCCTCAAAAGGCTTATCCATATCCACTCCAAAGGCTGTCATAGCCTGCTCTAGCATGTTTGGATAGTAGTTGGATGAGATAGGATTCCAAGGCGCAAGTGCTCCCTCACGTAAGGTTTTGCTAGCATCTGGCACCACTAGGTCGATGTCCACCTCCAGCTTGATACCCAAACCGTCACACTCACTACAAGAGCCAAAAGGTGCATTGAAGGAGAAGAGACGAGGCTCCAACTCGGGTACGGTAAAACCACAGACCGGACAGGCATAGTGCTCAGAAAAGAGCAATTCAGAGTCGTCCATGGTATCGATAATCACATATCCTTCTGCGATACGAAGGGCGGCCTCAATTGAGTCGAAGAGACGGCTACGAATGCCCTCCTTGATGACAATACGGTCAACCACGACATCGATATTGTGTTGCTTGCTCTTAGACAGCTCAGGCACTTCGGTCACATCATAGACTTCCCCATCCACACGGACGCGGACATAGCCATCTTTCTGAACCTTTTCAATGACGCTCTTATGTTGACCTTTTTTCTTGCGGATGACAGGGGCCAAGATTTGCAAGCGTTGACGTTCTGGCAATTCCAAGACCTTATCCACGATTTGCTCTACAGAAGAAGCCTTGATAGCCCCATGTCCGTTGATACAGTAAGGCGTCCCCACACGTGCGTAGAGGAGACGCAGATAGTCATTGATTTCAGTCGTCGTTCCCACCGTCGAGCGAGGGTTTTTGCTAGTCGTTTTTCTGGTCGATGGAAATAGCTGGGCTGAGGCCATCAATGGCATCTACATCTGGTTTTTCCATATTGCCCAAGAACTGACGAGCATAGGCTGACAAACTCTCTACATAGCGCCGTTGTCCCTCCGCATAGAGGGTATCAAAAGCTAGACTGGATTTCCCAGAACCTGACAAGCCCGTTACGACAACCAGCTTGTCTCTTGGAATCTCCACATCGATAGTTTTTTAAGTTATGGGCACGCGCCCCATGAATCACAATTTTATCTTGCATCTTTGTTCTTTCTAGTCCATTATTGCTTTCCATTATACCAAAAAATGTGAAATTCTATTACCCAAAAAGCTGTTTTTATAGTATAATAGTACGGTGCAAAAAATGAATCACTGAATAGTAGGAAAGGATAGGGGATATGAAACAAGTTTTTCTCTCAACAACAACTGAATTTAAAGAGATCGACACGCTTGAACCGGGTACTTGGATCAACCTCGTCAATCCTACACAAAATGAATCACTGGAAATCGCCAACGCCTTTGATATTGACATTGCCGACCTCCGAGCACCGCTCGATGCGGAAGAAATGTCTCGTATTACCATCGAAGACGAGTATACTTTGATCATCGTAGACGTTCCCATCACAGAGGAAAGAAACAATCGCACCTACTACGTAACGATTCCGCTAGGGATTATCATCACAGAGGAAACCATTATCACTACTTGCTTGGAATCCCTCCCTGTTCTCGATGTCTTTATCAACCGTAGACTGCGCAACTTCTACACCTTTATGCGTTCACGTTTTATCTTCCAGATTCTCTACCGCAACGCTGAACTTTACCTGACAGCCCTCCGTTCGATTGACCGTAAGAGTGACCAGATCGAAAGTCAACTTCACAAGTCTACTCGAAACGAAGAGTTGATCGAGCTTATGGAGCTGGAAAAGACCATCGTCTATTTCAAGGCTTCCCTTAAGACAAATGAGCGCGTGATTAAGAAATTGACCAGCGCAACCAGCAATATCAAAAAATACTTAGAGGACGAAGACCTACTTGAGGATACCCTGATTGAAACCCAACAGGCCATTGAGATGGCAGATATCTATGGAAACGTCCTTCACTCTATGACAGAGACCTTTGCCTCTATCATTTCCAACAACCAGAACAACATCATGAAGACCCTGGCTCTCGTGACCATCGTCATGTCTATCCCAACCATGATTTTCTCAGCCTACGGAATGAACTTTAAAGATAATGAAATCCCTCTAAACGGTGAGCCTCACGCCTTCTGGTTAATCGTCTTTATCGCCTTTGCTATGAGTGTTTCACTCACTCTCTATCTCATCCATAAAAAATGGTTCTAAGAGGAATCCCTATGTCTCAGATTGATCTACAAAAATTAACTAAGAAAAACCAAGAGTTTATCCATATTGCTACTCAACAATTTCTCAAAGATGGCAAGACAGATGCTGAAATCAAGGCTGTCTTTAAGGAAGTCATTCCTAAAATCCTTGAAGAGCAAGCCAAAGGAACGACAGCTCGTTCCCTCTACGGTGCTCCAACTCACTGGGCTCATAGCTTTACAGTCAAGGAACAGTACGAAAAAGAGCATCCTAAGGAAAATGATGATCCAAAACTCATGATTATGGACTCAGCCCTTTTTATCACCAGTCTCTTTGCTTTGGTTAGCGCTCTGACTACGTTCTTCTCTACAGATCAGGCCATTGGCTATGGTTTAATTACCCTCTTGTTGGTTGGACTTGTAGGAGGAGTGGCCTTCTACTTGATGTACTACTTTGTCTACCAGTACTATGGACCAGACACAGATCGTAGCCAGCGCCCTCCATTCTGGAAATCCATCCTCGTCATCCTAGCTGCTATGGTTCTCTGGTTGGCTGTCTTCTTCGCAACAAGCTTCCTACCAGCAGCTCTCAATCCAATCCTTGCTCCACTGCCTTTGGCGTTCCTAGGAGCAGCCCTTCTCGCCCTTCGCTTCTATCTCAAGAAACGTTTCAATATCCGAAGCGCAAGTGCAGGTCCATCACGTTACTAAGAAAATAAATAAGCAACTGCATAGGCGGTTGCTTTTTTCTTGATATACAATAGAACTTCTAACTCTAATCCCTATAGTTTTCTCTCATCTTTTATGATAAAATAGGCACAATCAATTTCTAGGAGGAAATATGGTTTCTACTATTGGTATTATTAGTTTATCTAGTGGCATTATTGGAGAGGACTTTGTCAAACACGAAGTGGAACTGGGTGTCCAACGTCTCAAGGATCTGGGTCTCAACCCTATCTTTATGCCCCATTCGCTAAAGGGCTTAGACTTCATCAAGGATCATCCTGAGGCGCGTGCAGCCGATTTGATGCAGGCATTTTCTGATGATAGCATCGACATGATCCTCTGCGCCATCGGTGGGGACGATACCTACCGCTTGCTACCTTATCTTTTTGAAAATGACCAACTCCAAAAGGTTATCAAGCCAAAGATTTTTCTTGGCTTCTCGGATACCACTATGAATCACCTTATGTTGCATAAACTAGGGATCAAGACTTTTTATGGGCAATCCTTTCTAGCAGACATTTGTGAATTGGACAAGGAGATGTTGCCCTATAGCTTTCACTACTTTAAAGAATTGATCAAGACAGGAAGAATCTCAGAAATCCGCCCTAGCGACGTTTGGTATGAGGAACGAACTGATTTTAGTCCCAAGGCCCTGGGAACAGCTCGTATCAGTCATGTAAATACAGGTTTTGACTTATTACAAGGAAATGCTCAGTTTGAGGGAGAAATTCTCGGCGGTTGTCTTGAATCTCTCTACGATATCTTTGACAACTCTCGATACGCAGACAGCACGGAGCTCTGCCAAAAGTACAAACTCTTCCCTGACTTATCCGACTGGGAAGGAAAGATTCTCTTGTTAGAAACAAGCGAAGAAAAGCCTGAGCCTGATGACTTCAAAAATATGTTGCTAACTTTGAAAAAAACTGGAATATTTGAGGTTATCAGTGGGCTCTTGGTCGGAAAGCCAATGGATGAAACCTTTTATGACGACTATAAGGAAGCAATACTGGACATCATTGACAGCAATATCCCGATTGTCTATAATCTGAATGTCGGCCACGCAACTCCAAGAGCCATTGTGCCCTTTGGCGTTCACGCTTATGTGGATGCACAGGAGCAAGTCATTCGCTTTGACCATAACAAAAAATAAACAATTTCTCCATTTTTGTGCTTTTGTATTGATTTTCGTTACAATTTGTGTCTGAATTTATTGCATTTCGCTAATTTCTATGATATATTTTTGAAGGAGGTGTATATGACTAAACAAAAAATAAATCAAATTGTCGGTTCAATCGGGGCCTTTATCGGAATTATTGTATTTATCGCCTACATCCCACAAATTTTTGCCAATTTACAAGGCAACAAAGCTCAACCATTCCAGCCTTTATCCGCAGCAGTATCTTGTTTAATTTGGGTTATTTACGGATGGACAAAAGAACCTAAGAAGGATTGGATACTAATTATTCCAAACTCAGCTGGCGTTGTCTTAGGTGGACTGACATTTCTTACTGCACTATAAAAATTACTAGCATATAATCAAAAAGCTGAGATAAATCTTGTACTGACCCCAAAAAGTTAGACAATTAATTTATCCGAAGGATTTAGTTCTGTATTGCACAGGACTGAGTCCTTTTAGTTTTATCTTAATTCGTTTATTGTTGTAGTAATCAATGTAGTCTACAATAACTTGTTCCAATTGTTCAAGTGATTTAAACGACTTCTCATAACCATAAAACATCTCAGACTTAAGAATACCGAAGAAGGACTCCATCATACCATTGTCTGGGCTGTTGCCCTTGCGTGACATGGATGCTTGAATCCCCTTACTCTCTAGGAACCGATGATAAGAATCGTGTTGGTATTGCCAGCCTTGGTCGCTGTGTAAAATAGTATTCTCATAGTGTTTCTCTGTGAAGGCCTGTTCCAACATGACTTTCACTTGTTCTAAGTTGGGCGAAGTAGAAAGATGATAAGCAATAATTTCACTGTTAAATCCATCTAAAACAGGCGATAAATAGAGTTTCTGTGTGCTATTTGGAATGGCAAACTCTGTCACATCCGTATAGCACTTTTCCATTGGCCTTGATGCTTCAAACTGGCGTTGAATGAGATTCTCTGCTTTCTTGCCAATCTCTCCTTGGTATGAAGAATACTTTCGTTTCCGACGAATCCGAGCTGTTAGACCAAGGACTTTCATCAGACGTTGGACCTTCTTATGATTCACTACAAAACCACGATTTCTTAGTTCAAGAGTAACTCTCCGATAGCCATAATTTCCTTTATGCTCATTATAAATGTCTTGTATTTCCAATTTGATAGCTTGATCTTTATCTACTTGATTCAGCTGATTTAAGTGGTAATAATAGGTTGAACGAGCAAGCTTTATAATGTTTAGAAGGATATCTAAAAGGAAACTCTGTTACTAATCCTTGAACAATTTCTGTTTTTTTCTTCTAGCTCTTTTTTTCCTCCTTCAATCGGAGTTCCCTCAACTTTTTTTAGAATAGCATTCTCCGCTCTCAGGTACTCATTTTCTGCTTGAAGACGTTCTAACTCTGTCATCTCTTCGGGTTTCTTCTTTGGTTTTACGTCCCATTTTAGCTGGTCTCCCTCTTGTTTTTCTCAACAATAGTATACCCGTTTTTCTTGTATTGCGCCAGCCAATTTGGAAGCATACCACGATTTGGGAGAGCATATTCGAGAGAAACTCTATCTTGAGACCAGTTTTCATGTAGGACTTTATCAATCATTTCTTGTTTTAGTTCTGGAGAATAGTAACGATTCTTGCCTTTTTTGACGAACTCTATTCCGTAACGATCCATCAATTTAATCATGTACCTAAGATTAGAATTGTTTATCCCAAACTTATTTGAAAGTTGCTCTAAGCTATATCCTTGTTTTCTAAGTTCATAGATCTGAACTTTATCCTCATAACTCAATTTCATAATAAAACACCCCAAAAGTTAGATTTTTTCTGTCTAACTTTTGGGGTGCAGTTCATCTCTCAGCTTTTTTCTATATTCTCAGATAATTAGACGCCTGCACTCACTAATTTCCGTTTTTCCACTCACAATCATTCTCATGATCATCTATCAGACCTGCCGCCTGTAGAAAAGCTAAAACGGCGACTGGACCTGTGAACTTGAAACCTCGTTTTTTGAGATCTTTGGCTAATTTTTCAGACAAGGCTGTTTTAGCAGGTGCTAGATGATAGTCAGGAACATCATTGATGATAGTTTGTCCATTGACAAAAGACCAGAGATAGGCATCAAAAGAGCCATATACTTCCTGAACTTGTAAATGCTTGGGCGTTAGTACGTGTAGCAAAAATCTTGGCTCGATTTCGAATGATGTCTGGATTGTCTAACAAGGTCTCCAACTCTGCATCCGTCATCTCTGCGACCGCTTGAATTTGATAGTCATGAAATGCTTCTCTGAAAGCTTGGCGCTTGTTTAGCACCGTTTCCCAAGACAGACCAGCCTGATAGGTCTCCAAACAAAGCAACTCAAAAAGGGCGCGGTCATCATGAAGAGCCTGTCCCCACTCTTCATCATGGTAGGCCACATATAAAGGGTTATTCATCTTGACCCACGAACAACGTTTTGTCATGTGTGTCTCCTATTTTACCAACATTTTAAGAGCCGACTTGATATAGTTCTCAGCTGTATCCGTCGTTCCTTCAAAGAATTTCTTGATTTTCTTGAGCTCGGTTGCCTTGTAGCCCAGTGCCAACATGGCCTCCATAGCTTCTTCCAGTTCTTGGTTTTCAGCACTCGCTTGTACTGCGACTTTGGCAGGAAGGTCATCACTAGCCACGACTACCTTGCCTTCCAAGTCCAGCACCATCTGTTGAGCTGTTTTCTTGCCAATTTTGGGGAACTTGGTCAAGTAGGTGATGTTCTTAGTCTCGATGGCTTGAACCAAGCCAGCATTGTCATCTGCAGCGATGATAGCAAGAGCTGACACAGGACCAATCCCTGAGACCGAGATCAGACTGAGGAAGAGCTTCTTCTCATCTTCTGAGCGAAAACCGTAAAGCAGATGGGCATCCTCACGGACAACTTGATGCACATAAATCTGAGTTTCTTGATTGACCTGACCTGAGTATGCATAAGGATTGGCTACATGCAAGATATAACCGATGCCATTTGCCTCAAGGACGATATATTTAGCAGTGATTTTGGTAATGATACCTTTAAGATATTCGTACATAATTTTTTCTCCATTATTTTGCCTATCTAGTATACCATATTTCCTCAAGACAGACTGCAACAAAAGGTGCAACCTCTGATTGACAAATAGTACAGGAGATTGTATTCTCATTATAAGTAAAAATTGTTAGGATAGAAGTAGAAAAAGGAGGATAGAATAATGAAACTCGCAGAAAAACTATTTGAGCTCAGAAAGGAAAAAGGTTGGTCCCAAGAAAAGCTAGCAGAACAAATCAATGTTTCTCGGCAAAGTATCTCCAAATGGGAGTCTGGACAAGTCCTTCCTGAAATCGAAAAAGTCATTGAATTAAGCAAGATTTTTCAAGTGACAACTGACTATCTACTACTGGATGAAAACTCTGAAAAAGGTTCCACAGCAGTGATTTTGGAGGAAGACAAGGGCAAATACTATAAAGAAGTTAAGTCCTTTGGTCTCTGGCAAGTGATTTATATTTTCGTATTGGCTTTGGCTATCTATCTCTTTTTAGCCGGTTCTAGTTTTCCAGCCGAATTCACTGCTTGGATCTGGCTAACCTTCGTTCTCTTAATCGCTTCTGCAATTGCTATCAACAAGGCTCTCAAAACCAAAGAACTTCACCTTGATAAGATGATTGGTACCGAAAAAACTTCAGCAGAAGGCAATAGAAAAAAGTGACGGAGATGGAAGTATCCAACCATCCTTTCTTTTAAAAAAGAACAAGCAACCTTGTTTCACATCTTATATAAAATTTCCATGATAAAACGCATAATACCAAGGTTTTTGAATACCTGATATTATGCGTTTTTCTGATTTTAAAGACTTTTGATCAGCTTCCCTTACTCAGCATGAGTTGTTTCATTTGCAAAAGAAATGATCGCTTCTTTGAGCTCATCTCCACTGAGTGAACGGAACTCCTCAATTTTCTGATTGATCGCTTCTAGTGGCATGACATTAACCTTACCAACGAAAATCTTATCCATGACTTGGTTATCAACCAATTCGGTCGAAACCAAGAGTTCTTCATAGAGTTTTTCCCCTGGTCGAATCCCGACTTCAACTATTGGAATTTCGCTTTCGGTATGTCCGCTTAGAAGGACCATTTTCTTAGCCAAATCATAGATCTTGACTGGTTTGCCCATGTCAAGGATAAAGACTTCTCCGTCCTTGGCATAAGCACCAGCATGGATTACTAGACGGCTAGCCTCTGGAATGGTCATGAAGTAACGTGTCATACGGAAGTCTGTCACCGTTACAGGACCGCCTTCAGCAATCTGGCGTTCAAAGACAGGAATCACACTACCACGACTACCGAGAACATTCCCAAAACGAACTGCACAGTAGGTGGATTTGCTACGTTGGTTAAAGCCAGTGACAATTAACTCTGCCACACGCTTAGTTGCCCCCATAACATTCGGTGGATTGACCGCCTTATCAGTCGAAATCATAACCATCTTAGGTACCTTAGCTGCATCAACAGCCTTAGCAACATTGTAGGTTCCGAGGATATTGTTTTTGAAGGCTTCTTTTGGATTGCGCTCCATCATCGGAACGTGTTTGTGGGCCGCAGCATGGTAGATGATAGCTGGTTTGTACTGTTCAAACACTTGTAAAAGGCGATCATAATCCTGAATATCTGCAATGACAGGAACATAATCAATTCCTTGGAATGTACGGATCAATTCATGATAAACGAGATAGATGGAGTTTTCACCATGTCCAAGCAAGACGATACGCTCTGGATTGAAGCGGCTAACCTGACGACAAATCTCCGAACCAATCGAACCACCAGCTCCTGTCACCAAAATAGTCTTGCCTGTAAGTTCTGCACCCAGACGAGATTCGTCAAGACGAATTTCCTGACGACCTAAAGGTCTGTGATGTCAATTTTCTGGAAGCCACTACCTGGTTGGTGAAGCCCCTGAACAACTGTCTCAACCTTGGGCATCTTGTAACATTTGATACCGAGTTTATTACACATCTGCAAGATGCGTTCGTACTCTGATGGGTCAAGCGAAGGGATGGCTACGATGACTCGCTCGATTTGGTGACGCTTGGCCAATTCAGGCAGATTATCATAGGAGCCCAAAACTGGGATTCCACCTAGTTTTTGTCCCTTTTTCTTTTCATCGCTATCCAAAATTCCCACTAACTCGAGGTCACTAGTTGGGTGTTGGTAGCTATTCATAAAGAGAGCACCACCATCGCCAGCACCAATCAAGAAGGTACGACGGTGCTCGCCATCCCCACTACCCTGCTTGCGCTTAGAATAAATCAACTGCCAAGTGATACGAGGAAGCAAGATGAGGAAGGTACTCAACAAGATAAAGAGCACGATGAAACGGATAGAAAATAGTGGAAGAAAGGCATAGCAAATCCCATAGGAAAGAACACTACTAAGTGTCACTCCGAAAAAGATTTTCATGAAATCCGTAATCTTACTGTAGCGACTAATACTAGCATTAAGCCCCCAAAATCCAATCATGATTTGATAGAAGAGGAAGGCCAAACCAGTATAGATAACATAGTCCACAGGCGCTGGGTTAATCAAGCCATAAAAGAGAATGTAGGACACAATGATGGAAACCACCATACTAACAATGTCAAATACACCCCAAAACACCTGTTTTTGCTGTTTATTTAAAATTTCAACCAGATCAATCACATAATCTGTTAGTTTTTTATTCATAGGAATTTACTCCCCCTTAAAAGAATGCAAATAAATATATTGTTATTATAACATTTTTTGGTTGTTTTATCTTTTACAAGCCTACTTATTTTTTCTTAATAATTTCACAAAAATAAACTGACGTACAAAACCTGGACAAAGTGCGACGACCGCCTGAATAGCAATGCTTTTCGCATATTCCATGTAGGAAATTTGACCTCTTTCAAGCATGCGTTGACGAGCCTGACGATAGAGTTTGAGGTAGCGCAAACCACCTCGACGTTCAAACATTCCTGCACCGACACGAACCTTACACAAGATTTGATCGAGGTTTCCAGTCTTAGCTCCTGCGGCAATCATATTGAGCCAGAGAAGGTCATCTTCCATATAAAGTCCGTCTTCGTAGTTGCCTGCCTTGAGAACCATATCCTTCTTGAACATGACAGTCATGTGGTTGAAGGCACTTCTCATCCTTTGGTAAGCCACAATGTCTGCGTGCTGAGTTGGAACACGACGGTAAGACACAATCTCATCAGGATTGTCAATAAATTCTGCAATGTGTCCACCTAAGAGATCCAGATTTTCCTCTTCCATTAGTTGGACTTGCTTTTCGAAGCGGTCAGCTACCGCTATATCATCTGTATCCATGCGAGCGATGATATCGTACTGACACTGTAAAACACCGTATCGAAGAGCCAAACCTAAACCTTGATTTTCTTCTAAGGGGCACCGTTTAACTGGAATGTCTGACTGAGCTTCCACTTCATCTAGCACCTGATAGAGTTCGGGTGTGAGGGGCCCATCCTCTACGAGAACAAGCTCACTCGGTTTTAAGGTCTGGTTTTGAACACTCTTGATAGCATCTCTCAAAAATGTCGGATTTTCCTTTACATAGACCGACATCAAGACGCTGATTTTTTGCTTTTCAGACACAGTTTTTCTCCAATTTATAGATTTCCTTCCACTATTTTATCACAAAATTTCCTAGTTTCCTATTTTTATTTTAATTCTATGAAAAACTTAGTAAAAGAGTCTGTATATTTTCAAGCAAGATGGGCTGGACTTTCTAGTCCTCTCCTTGACATTATAAGAAAAAAAACTTAAAATAAGCTGTTATTAAAATCATCTTATCGAGGTTTTCATGAAAAAACAATCACTCTTTTTTATCCTAGGGATTGTCTTAATCGGGACTGTTTTGCGCTCTCCTTTTACTGCTCTTCCAACTATTTTAGGAGATATCGCTCAGGGGCTAGGAGTCGAGGTTAGTTCTCTCGGTATTTTAACCAGTCTCCCTCTCTTAATGTTTGCTCTTTTCTCTGCTTTTGCAAGTCGCTTGGCACATAAAATCGGGTTGGAACACCTCTTCACATACTGTCTCCTTCTCTTAACTATTGGCTCTGTGATTCGTATCTTCAACCTTCCCCTTCTCTATCTAGGAACTCTGATCATCGGAGCGAGCATCGCCATTTTCAATGTACTCCTCCCAAGTATGATTCAGGCAAATCAGCCTCAAAAGATTAGCTTCCTAACGACACTCTATGTCACTGCCATGGGTGTTTCAACGGCCATCGCTTCTTATCTTTCGGTCCCTATCACCCAAGCTAGTTCTTGGAAGGGTCTCATCCTCGTTCTCAGCTTTCTCTGCTTAGTCACTCTGCTAGTCTGGTTGCCAAATCATCGTCACAACCACTATCTAGATGGCCAGCAAGAAAAGAAATCGAAAGAAAATATTCTAAAAAGCAAATCTGTCTGGGCCATCATTGTCTTTGGCGGTCTTCAGTCCTTGCTCTTTTATACAAGCATGACCTGGTTGCCAACCATGGCTATTAGTGCTGGCCTTTCTAATAGCAATGCGGCGCTTCTGGCTTCTATCTTCTCGCTGATCAGCATTCCTTTTTCCATGACTATCCCAAGTCTGACGACTCGTTTGTCAGATGGTCACCGTCGAATCATGCTGGCAATCATTTCCTTCTCTGGTATGACAGGAATTGCCATGCTCTTGTATCCAGCCAATAATTTCCTCTACTGGTTAGTCGTCCATCTCTTGATTGGAACGGCCTGTAGCGCTCTCTTCCCCTACCTCATGGTTTGCTTCTCACTTAAGACCAGCTCGCCTGAAAAGACTGCGCAACTCTCAGGTCTGGCGCAAACAGGGGGCTACATCTTGGCGGCCTTTGGTCCTACCTTGTTTGGTTATAGTTTTGATCTTTTCCAATCTTGGATTCCAGCGGTCCTTGCCCTTCTAGCCATCGATATCATCATGACCGTCTCACTATTTATGGTGGATAGGGCTGATAAAATCCTTTAATTATTCTAAAATCCATCACAGCTATAAACAATGCAAAGCCAGACTCTGTCTGGCTTTTTGAGGTGTTGATAAAAATTTATAGTCTAAGATGTCTTAATTCTAGATTAACAGGTTATTTTGTGATAGAATAAAGTTGCGTATGATTAGATTTTTGACTTGTGTGTTCGCAAGTATTAACAACAATGTTATAGGAGTGTTTGGCTTCATCTGGTGTTATTAGCTTCAGGATTCATTAGGATTTCTACTGGCAATCTTGTTCGCGTAAGAGTTATCATACGCTTTTTTTATGAGGAAAAATGATGACCAAATTTAATCAACTACAGACAAAGGATGATTTTGCTAAGCTACTTGGCTTGAAAAGTGCCAAATACATCAATTATTTATTGTACAATATAAAAACGGATAATTTATATAACTCTTTCACTATCCCTAAAAAGAATGGTGGAGAAAGAGTTATACATGCCCCCAAAAAAGAGTTGAAGTTCCTTCAGAAAAAATTGTCTAATGTTTTGTGGGAATGTTACCTTGAAAGTATAGAATCTAAATCTAAGGTTAAGAACTTTAAAACACCTGTTCTGTCTCACGCATTTGAAAAGGGGAAAAGCATTATTACCAACTCTCAGATGCATCGAAACAAGAAATACATTCTGAACATTGACTTGAAAAACTTTTTTGATTCTTTTAATTTTGGAAGAGTAAGAGGCTTCTTTATAAAAGACAGGGATTTTGCTGTTTCACCAGAAATTGCTACAGTAATTGCTCAAATTGCATGTTACCAAAGTAAGTTACCTCAGGGAGCTCCTTCTTCTCCCATCATCACAAATTTAATTACTAGAATTTTAGATTATCGGATTGTCAAAATTGCTAAAAAATATCGTTTTACATATTCTAGATATGCCGATGATATGACTTTTTCAACAAATCGTGAATTAAACTCTAATAAGTTGAGGGCAAGCAAAGAGTTAGATAACTTTTTAACTGAATTAGAGGAGGTAATCATCTCATCTGGTTTTGAAATCAATCCCCAAAAAACACGATTGAGTAATAACATGCAACGCCAAGAAGTTACTGGACTGGTTGTCAACAAAAAGATAAATGTGAAAAGAGAGTACATAAAAAATACTCGCGCAATGGCCTTTCAATTATACAAAGATGGAGCTTTTGAAATAGATAAAAAATCAGGAACGCTGAATCAATTAACGGGACGCTTTGCTTTTATTTTTCAAATAGATCAATACAACAACTACTTACTTTATAAAAAGTCCCTGATACAAAATAATCTGGATTCACAAAAAAATATTTATTAGGCAGAAACTCATCAAAAAAATCTGAATCGAAATATTATTGGAAATATATCTTTTATAATAAAGATTTACGAAAAGAATTATTCGATAATAAAAACATAATACATATAATGTACCAACAGAGTTCTACAGTATAGGTAAGGAACAAAAGAAAACGTACATGTCTCTATTTAATTCTAGAGAAAAAGAGTACAAGAAATTTCTATTTTATAAATATTTTTTTCGGAAATGATAAACCTATAATTGTCACAGAAGGAAAGACAGATCCCGATATATTAAAGCAGCTTTAAAAAAAGCTTTTATGAAAATTATCCCGAACTTATTGAAAAAGATGGTGATGATTTTTATATTTAAAATCGAATTTCTAAATCGTAGTAATACCGTGGAATACCTGTTTAATATCCCAGAAGGTGGAGAAGGTCTCAAGTATTGGTATAATTATTTTTTTCTGATAAATTTTACTATAATGAGAAAAAGAAAAAAATTTTTTTGCACTAAATTCAGAAGAAAGAATTTTATACACAAACTACATTACTTATTTCAAACAATTAACCAATAGCCTTCCCAATTATCCAACAATATTTTTATTTGATAATGAACCGAATAATAGAAATGGCAATGATAAATCGGCTTTATTTTTATTTGCGAGTCATGCAAAAGACTTGATGATTCCAAAGAATAAAGACTCGGAAGGTTCAAAGAATATAAAATTAGAAGAGAAGATTTCAGACAATTTAGAAAAAGTTAGAAGAGATAACCCTTGGCGAATTAATAAAAAGGACAGCCTATATATAATGGCGACACCTTTAATGGATAATATGCATAACGGCGATTCATCTGATATTGAAGACTTATTATTTTCACCATCTCAAAATTCGCTACCTATTTTAAAAGGAAAGGAATTTCATAAAGATGGTGGTGATAATCATTATGGAAAAGAAATTTTTTCAAAGTATGTTCTAAAGAATTATAAAGAATTCGATTTTACTGAGTTTATCCCTTTGCTAGACGGCATAAGAGATAATATCCTAGATTATAAATCATTATTCTAGCTTATCTTTAAAATATAAATTTCTGTGGAATAGCTGATGTCAGAGCCTCTAAACTCCTAGTTTTTACTAGGAGTTTTTTATATATAAAATTTTTATACATATTGCTTGACAGGGCTTTCATATTGAGATACAATATATTTGAAAAGAGTATATATAAAATTTTTATATAATATAAAGGAGGTTTCCCATGTACTTCCCAACATCCTCTGCCTTGATCGAGTTTCTCATCTTGGCTGTACTGGAGCAGGGGGATTCTTATGGTTATGAGATTAGCCAAACCATTAAACTCATCGCCAATATAAAAGAATCTACACTCTATCCCATTCTCAAAAAATTGGAAGCCAGTGGCTTTCTGACCACCTACTCTAGAGAGTTTCAGGGGCGTATGCGCAAATACTACTCCTTGACCAATCGGGGCGTAGAGCAGCTCGTTACTCTAAAGGAAGAGTGGACGCTCTATACCGACACCGTCAACGGCATCATAGAAGGGAGTATCCGCCATGACAAGAACTGACTATCTGACTCAGTTAGAAACCTATCTCCATAAACTACCTGAAGTCGACCGCATTGAAGCCATGGACTACTTTAAGGAACTATTTGACGATGCAGGTCCAGAGGGTGAAGAAGAGCTCATTGCTAGTCTAGGAACACCAAAGAAGCGGCTCATGATGTCCTCTCTAACCTCCTTGACAAGAAAGTCAATGAAGCCCCTGCTCAAAAGAATGACCGCCAACTGCTACACATTGCTCTACTTGCCTTACTAGCAGCCCCTATCGGAATCCCTGTGGGAATTGCAATTATCTTAACCATTATCGGGCTTTTTATCGCGGCTGCCTCCGTCATTCTAGCCTTCTTTACCGTCTCTGTGACGGGTATCCTACTAGGCGGACTCTTTATCGTAGAGAGCTTTAGTGTCCTAGTCGAAGCCAAATCCGCCTTTATCTTGATTTTCGGGGCTGGTTTGCTTGCTATCGGTGCTTCTTCTCTTGTTTTACTAGGCATCTCCTATGTAGCTCGTTTCTTTGGTCTCCTGATCGTCCGTTTGGTGCAATGGATTCTTAAAAAAGGAAAGAGAGGTGACAGACATGCGTAAATTGACAAAAGGATTTCTCATTTTTGGTGTGGTTTCTACAATCCTTGGTTTTATCATGATTATTGCAGGCGCCCAGTCCAATGGTATTCAAAGTTTGCTTGCCATGTCAAAAGACCCCGTCTATGACAATCGTATCGAAGAAGTGACCTTCGGAAGCGAAGTTGAAAAACTTGATTTGACCCTTGAGGACCATAGCCTAACCATCACAGAGTCTGTAGATGACAAGATCCACATCAGCTATCATCCGTCAGTGTCTGGTCATCACGATCTAACTACTGGCATGAGTGACAAAACACTGAGCGTCACTGACAAACAAACCTCCCAACATCGTTTTCTCGGTTCAGGAATCGAAGGCCTACTCCGTATTGCCAGCAGTTATTCTCACCGTTTTGACGAAGTCGTTCTCTCTCTACCTAAAGGAAGAACTCTGAAAGCTATTACCGTCTCAGCCAATCGTGGACAAACCACTATCATAAATGCTACCCTTGAAAATGCGACCCTCAATACAAACGGATATCTCCTCCGAATTGAAGGAAGTCGTATCAAAAACAGCAAATTCACAACGCCCAATATCATCAATATCTTTAAACAGAATTGACAGATAGCCAGGTCAAGACGGAAGGGAAACATCTCCATGTTGAAAATATCCAAATCCACGGCAAGGTTGAGTTAGAAGCTAGATCAGATCTAAATCTTATTCTCACCAAAGAAGAGCGGCAACGAATCAACCTCAACCTCACAGCTAAACATGGCTCCATTATCCATTTCACAAGAGAGGGACGACACTCTGTCAAAAAAGGGGAGGATAACCAATATGAACGCTTAACCAACCCCTACAAAACTGAAAAAGCCGATGTCAAGAATCAACTCATTGCACGAACCGACGGAGATATCTTTCTTCTAAAAGATGAGGATCAGTCATCTCCTTCTACGAACCATTGACAAAAACGCTTTCATCTGCTAGTCTAAAGATAGAAAAAGACCATAAAAAAGGAGGTTCCACCATGACACAAGAATGGTTTGAAAGTGCCGACCTAGAGAAGAAATCACCTCAGACGAAATCGGAAATCCCAACCCGACCAACCAGAGACTTCGGAAACTGTGGAGACCGAACCACAAGCAAGCCAAGAAACACCTGTCTCACCTAAAGAGTTGGAAAGGCATGGGGAGGATGCTCCCCAAATAATGGAGGAAACCCAAACCGAGGAAGAGGGAGAAGTGAAAGCTGAAGAGGAACACAGCCAAGAAAACTCTGTAAAAGAGAAAAGCATCCTCAGCAAAGCTTTAGAAAGCCCCTATATCCCAGACATTGACCCCCGCAAAACTGCCCGATTCAAAGAAGAAATCGCACTATTTTGGACTTGGCTACTGGATGCTATCCAAGAACCAACTACCAGCAAGACCACAGATCAAAAGCATCGTTATAGTGTCTTTGCCCTGCTCACCTTGCTATCTTCGATTAACCTTTTCTTTAGTATCTATCATATCAAGCGCCTCTACTATGGCTATATGGTCTCTATTGCTAATAGTTCTCCTAACCAGCTCCCACCTTTAGATCTCTTTGCTGGGCTTTCGATTCTGGTCGCTAGCGCTCTATTTTACTTTTCCATCATTTTGGGAGGCTTTACTGTTCGACGTGTGCTGGATCAGGAGAGCGACTTTACATTCCAAGAAGCCTTTGATCGGTATAGCAGACTCTTTGCTATCCCACTTGTCCTAACAGCTCTAGCAAGTTTCTTTGCACTCTTTGGCGGCTTACGATTTGCTGGTATCCTCACTCTTCTAAGCATGGCCATCTTTGCCCTTGGCAATCTCTTTGTGATTAGCAAGCCAAGTAAGACCAGTAGCCTCGACCCATTTTATCGATTCCTGCTCGCTGTCTTACTTGATGGCACTATTCTCTTACCCTTCTTCATTGCAGAGCTCGCGCTAACGATAGACTACCTTCGCATCCTGACATTCTTTTAACCAAAATCCCTGCCATTTGTTAATGACAGGGATTTTTATGTTTACTCTTTTTTGAACAGTGTCTACTTGATGATTGCCAATCCTTTAAAATCTTTTCCCAAAATGGCTTGTACTTCCAATTGATTGGCATCTAGTTGCTGGTAAAATGCTGTTGGTAGTGACTCTAGGAATTTTGCATAGTCCAAGCGAGCAATGGCTTCATAGTCTTCTGCTTTTGAGCCATCACCAGAAATCTTCACCAGGTCAATCTCCCAAACAAGCTCCTTGCCCGCCAGCTGCTCGGTATAAGGAGCTGGTACAAAGGGTTCCTTTGGCAAAATCGTCTTGACTCCCTGGGCCAGGTGATAGATACCGTGCACCTTGCCTTGAGCATCTGGGTAAAATTTCACACTGGCAAGGTAGGCATCAGAGCCTTGGACCTTCTTGACCAGCTCTTCAAAACGTGCCAATCCATCCTCTGCTAAAAAGCTCTCTAGGTAGTCCTTGTTGAGATAGATCGGGGACAAGAGCCCTTGGCAATATACTAAACGAATCGCCTTATCAGCTAGATAATGCTTGACCGTTTGTCGGAAATAAGCTTCAAAGTCAAAGCCTTCTAGCCCTTCTACCGCTTGCCCCAACTTGCCAGATAGGGCCTGGAGGAGAGTTTCTACAATCTCCCAGTCCGCTCTAGTAAGGAAATCTGGAATCACTACTTGATAACCTTTTCGACTATCCGCATAGTTGACCTTGAAGAGAAATTGCGACTGGCCTACAATCCCACACTCGATATACTCGAGACGGTTAAGAGGCTGACGGAGATAGACCGCATCATAACTGTGTGACTCCAAGCCCTCCACCAAGGCTAGATGGACTTGGCAGTCAAGGCCTCCTGTTGTCCTAGAATGCTTTCTTTATTTGGGATAAAAAATGTTTTCGCCATAACTGGCCTCCTTTGAAATCGTTTACATATAGTATAACCTATTTTCCTGAAAGATACAGAAACAAACTTTAGATTTTTAGATAAAAAGCATAGAAAAACAGCCCCTAAGGACTGTTTGATGTTATACAGTAGCTGCTTGATCCAAACTTTCACCAATAGCAGCCAGGCGCTCCACAACTTCTGCTTGTGTCAATTCATTTTCTGAAACATAGCGGTTACGTGGGTGAACACGACACTCGTGTGAGCAGCCACGAAGGTACTTGTCTTCATTTTCTTCTGATGTTAGGATACGACGGTTACAGAAAGGATTTCCACAGTTGACATAGCGTTCACATGGTGTTCCATCAAACCAGTCTTTCCCTACGATGGTTGGGTTAACATGGTTGACATCGACTGCGATACGCTCGTCAAAGACGTACATTTTCCCATCCCAAAGCTCGCCTTGAACTTCTGGATCTTTACCGTAAGTTGCGATACCGCCATGAAGCTGACCGACATCTTTGTAGCCTTCACGCACCATCCAGCCTGAGAATTTCTCACAGCGAACACCACCAGTACAGTAAACAACCACGCGCTTGTCCATGAATTTTTCCTTGTTGTCACGAACCCATTGTGGCAACTCACGGAAGTTGCGGATGTCTGGGCGAATAGCTCCGCGGAAGTGTCCTAGGTCGTACTCATAATCGTTACGTGTGTCAAGGACAACTGTATCTTCGTCAAGAAGGGCTTCTTTGAACTCTTTTGGAGACAAGTAAGCACCTGTTGTTTCAAGTGGGTTGATGTCGTTGTCAAAGTCGTTGTCTTCCAAACCAAGGTGGACAATTTCTTTCTTGTAGCGAACAAACATCTTCTTGAAGGCTTGTTCATTTTCTTCGTCAATCTTGAACCAGAGGTCTTCCATTCCTGGGAGGCTGTGAACGTAGTCCATGTATTTTTGAGTTGTTTCGTAGTCACCCGAAACGGTTCCGTTGATTCCCTCGTCAGCGACTAGGATACGACCTTTGAGGCCGATTGATTTACAGAAAGCCAAGTGATCTGCCGCAAATTGCTCTGCATTTTCAATTGGAGTATAGAGGTAGTAAAGTAAGACACGAATATCTTTTGCCATAAGATTTGTTCTCTTTTCTATTCTTAAATTTTCAGAATTTTTCATCTAACTATACTAGTATACCCACTTGGGAAAGTGATTGCAATTTATTTGACCGGAAATTTATAGAAAACGCCCTGTCCCTACACTTCATCAGTAACTATACCGAATCGCAGATAATTCTCTCAATTTTTTGATTTACATCCTAAAAATCACTACCTCCCCTAGAGAACTAGGGAAGGCAGTGATCACATTTTTAGGATTTAGGAATGAATACACGAAATCAATCGATCTTATGATTTTTTGTTTTTCAAGAACTCGTCGTATTGTTTTTGCATTTCATCCAATACTTTTTGGTAAGCACCTTCAGATTTAAGTTTTGCCATCAATTCTGGAATAGCTTTTTCTGGGTCTAGAGTACCAGTGTTGATAGCTGTATCGAATTGTTGCATAGTGTTAGTGATAGCTGAGATTTCAGATTTCACGTTGTCAGTGTTGAAGATGAATCCAAGCGCTGGAGATTCTTTTGCAGTTTCCAAGTCTTTCTTAGATTGTGCAATTTGCTCATCTGTTACATTTTCGTTGATGTAAAGGATCCAGTTGTTACCAGTGTTCCATCCTGACATGTGAGTGTTTCCTTTGTATCCATCAAGGACTTTAACACGGTTTTCTTTACCTGCTACTTTTTCCCAGTTCTTGCCTTCTGGTCCATAAACAAGTCCGTTCAAGAGTTCTGGGTTAGTGTTCAAGAGGTTCAACACTTCCATTGCTTTTTCTTTGTTCTTAGAGTTGTTTGAGATTACAAAGTTAGCAACTTGAGTTGTTTGGTTTTTCTTGATGAAGTTAGTAAATGGTTTGATTTTGATGTCTCTGTTAGCAACACGAGAAAGCAAGCTGCTACCGTAGTCAGCTGGTCCTACTGTTTCTTCACGAACAAGCCAAGTATCTTGAGTAAGGTCATATGAAGTTTCACTTGTTGCTACGTCTTTTGGAATGTATCCTGCTTCATAGTATTTGTGAAGAGTCTTCAAGTGTTCTACGAAACGAGGAACTTCGTAACGGTTTACGATCTTAGTAGTATCGCCTTCAAGGTCGATGACGAATGGAAGACCATTTGCAACTGGGTAGTCAAAGTTTTCTGATGGAATAAAGTTTTTACCAACAGCGAATGGCATTACATCTGGTGCTTTTTCTTTGATTTGTTTCAAGACTGGTTCAAGTGTTTCGTATGAAGTTACACCTGAGATATCGATGCCGTATTTTTCAAGAAGTGGGCCGTTGAAAGCAAAGTTTTGTGAAGATGCAACGTTAGCTGCAACTGGAACAGCGTAGATTTTACCGTTTACAGTGTTACCTTTGATGTAAGCTGGGTCAAGCGCTTTGTAAAGTTCAGCTCCTTCTTTCTTATACAATTCTGTCAAGTCAGCATAAGCACCTTTTTGAGCGTTTACTACATAGTTATCTGCAAATGCGATATCGTAGTTTTCACCTGATGAAGTGATAACTGACATTTTCTTACCGTAGTCACCCCAACCAAGGTATTGGATGTCCAATTTAGCACCAACTTTTTCACCGATGATTTTGTTTGCATTTTCTAGCAATTCATCCAAGTTATCTGGTTTATCACCGATTTGGTACATTTTGATAACAGTTTTTTCGCCTGAAGTTGACTCAGCAGCTTTTTGGTTATTCCCTTTAAGGTTTCCACAAGCTGCAAGGCCAGCAGCCAAAGCTACAAGGCTAGCAGATGCAAAAGCATATTTTTTCCAGTTTTTCATGATAAAAACTCCTTTTTTTTATTTTTAATTTATAAACAATTTTAATGAGTAACTTTCCTGATGATGAAAAGTTAGATAGAGAAGAGAAAACTTGTTTCTCAATGGTTTATTCTTTAACACCACCGATAGTCAAACCTTTTACAAAGTAGCGTTGGAAGAACGGATAGAGAATCGCAATCGGAACAGTTGCAACTACAACCATTGCCATACGTCCTGTTTCTTTTGGTAGGGCAACTGCAAGTTGTCCAGACATTCCAACTGACTTGGCAATGTAATCCATGTTGTTTTGAATTTGCATGAGCAAATATTGCAAAGGATACAAGTTATCACTCTTGATGTAAAGAAGGGCGTTAAACCAGTCATTCCAGAAGCCAAGAGCTGTCAAAAGCGTGATAGTTGCGATACTGGTAGTGAAAGCGGCAAACAGATCTGGAAGAAGATCCGAGCCTCGCTGGCACCATCGATACGAGCTGATTCGAGGATTGCTTCTGGGATAGTCTTCTTGAAGAAGGAACGCATCAACATGATGTTGAATGGTGATAGAAGCATGGGAACAATCAAGGCCCAAATGGTATCACCAAGGTGAAGCAACTGAGTTACCACGATGTAACCTGGTACCAAACCAGCATTGAATAACATACTAAGCAGTGCGAAGATTGTAAAGAATTTACGATACTTAAATGTTGAACGTGAGATGGCATAGGCGTAAGTTGTAGTAATAAAGACGTTTGTCAATGTACCGACAACTGTCACAAATACTGAGATAAAGAGCGCTTGTAAAATTTTATCTTTGAATTGAGCCAAAAACTCAAAACCATCTAATCCAAACTGTGATGGGAAGAAGCTATATCCATATTGAATAATACTCTTCTCATCTGTAATTGAGATAATGATGACAAAGATGAAAGGCAAGATACAAGAGAAGGCCAGCAAACCAGATATAAGACTAAAGAAAATATCTGCTTTTTTGCTGAAGGAGTGTATGCCAACATTATCAATTTTTTCTTTTTGAATTTTTTTTTTTGCCATATGCTCCTCCTTTCTAGAATAGTGCTGAGTTAGGATCAACACGTCTTGCAAGTAAGTTTGATAGGATAACTAGAATCAAACCGACAACTGACTGATAGAGACCGGCTGCTGAAGCCATACCAATATCTGCTGTCTGAGTCAAACCATTAAAGACATAGACGTCCAATACGTTTGTTACACTATAGAGCTGACCAGCGTTGTGAGGGATTTGATAGAAGAGACCGAAGTCTGCACGGAAGATATTCCCGACTGCAAGGATGGTCAATACTGTCACAAGTGGTGTCAACTGAGGAATCGTTACGTTGCGGATACGTTGCCATTTGCTAGCACCGTCCACTGTCGCTGCTTCGTAGTAAGTTGGGTCAATACCCATGATGGTTGCGTAGTACATAACACTACTATAACCAAAGCCTTTCCAAATACCTAGGAAGAGGAGAAGATAAGGCCAGATACTGACGTCAGCGTAGAAGTTAATCCCCTTCATGCCAAGAGCTTCCAAGGTGTGGTTAATAAGCCCTTTATCGATATTTAGGAAGGCATCTGTAAAGAAACTGATGATGACCCAAGACAGGAAGTAAGGGAACAGCATAGACGTTTGGAAGATCTTAACCATTCTCTTAGAGCGAAGTTCACTAAGGATAATGGCGATACCAACTGACACAATCAAACCGATAAAGATAAATCCAAGGTTGTAAAGGACAGTATTTCGAGTGATGACAAAGGCGTCTTTCGAACTAAACAAGAATTTAAAGTTATCTAGTCCGACCCATTTACTATTTATAATACTGTGGACGAATCCTTCACCACTCATATGGTAGTCTTTGAAGGCAACCACATTCCCAAAAACTGGAATGTAGAAGAATAGAATCAACCAAAGTGCCCCTGGTAAAACCATCAAGAGAAAAATCCAGTTATCTCTCAAGGTCTTTGAAAACTTTTTCATAATTTCCTCCCATTTTATTTCTAAAAACTGATTTCATCGAATTTTTAGGTTTGATAACGATTACATTATTAGTATACTCCTATTTGAAGGTTAGGTTAAACTACTAATTATAGAAAAAACTCCACAAATTATTTTATGTGGAGAAGTTTTTTATATAAGAAGTGTGTTTCACGAGAAACATTCTGACTCGGAAAAGATGCCTTTAGGTCGTATAAATCGTCGAAGCTGTCGCAATGGTGTGCCACTGGTTGGCTGTTGTAGCTGCAAAATCCTTATCTCCATAGAAATCATTAAATGGAAGGATTTCAACTTCTAGTTCGTCGATGCGATCAATCTGGCCTGCCAGATAAGCCTCGATGCGACTCTCTGCTCGCTTGATCCTTTGCAAGAGTCCACCCATACGGATATCGACTGTATCCAAACCAAAGACCCTGTTTTCTTTCAACCATTGGTGGCTAAAGAGTTTGTGGAAGGTTTCTATCTCACTTCTGAGTTTTGGTAATTCTTCTCTAGCGATTTGCTGCAAGCGGACTTTGTCACCGGCTTTGTAAGCTTCTCGGATGCGTCGTCCCACATCCACTTTACTGCTTAAAATCTGGTTCAACTGAGCCTGAGTTTCAAAGAGATAGGCATAGTTCCCAGCTTTTTCTTTAATGTCAGAGAGAATCTCAGCTGCCTGAGCGAAGTGAGGTTTGTCATGTTCAGGTGTCATGTGCTGGTCAAGGATTGGGCAAAGAACATCCTGATAAAAGACATAGCGGTTGGGATTGATGCCACTGAGATTGTCTGGTAGATCTGGCAAGAGATTGGCTAGGTCAATCTGCATAAAATCCTCAACCGAAAGACCTGTATTAGTCTTAAAGTGAGCAGACAGACAGTCTAGGTCATTGCGATAGCTGAGTTCTGCCCAAATTTGCAAGCTTGGTAGGATAGAGAACTGGGCTGTTTCCCCACCATTATCCCCCCAACCCGTCACGATGACTTCTTTGATGTCATTGGCACGACAGGCTTTATTGGCCTCTATAGCAATAAGACGGCTGAAATGGTTGTTGGGTGTGAAACCAATCCACTTCCAAGCTCCCCCTGCAAAGGCAATATCTTGGCTAATCTTGTGATGGTTGTGGAAGTTACGGTTGTACTTTTCTTCGCTGTCTTGATAATAATCCCAGTAAACCAAGGTTACACGGTCTTTGAGACGGTCTAGGTAGACACGGGTTTCCTCAGGAATTTCCACATCACGGTCGTACTGCCCATCTGCTGACATGAGTTTGAAGAACATATCGCTCCACATCTGGCAGTGGAAACCATACTTATCAGCGATATCCAGCACACGCTCCAAGTGTTGGCACATGAGGAGACTACGGTCCACAACACCGTTCAGAATTAAGTAACGACCTAAACCAACCAAGTGGGCCTCGTCCATCCCGATATTGACCTTCCGTGTTTGCAGTTTAGACAGAGTGGCAAACATGCCATCAATCAGGTTATAAACCTTTTCTTCGCCGATAAGGAGGATATCCTCAACATCACGGAGTTCCTGCACTTCCTTGACACCCCATTTAACGAAGGCTGACAAATGGGCCAGAGTCTGGATACATGGCACAAAGGTCATGTCAAACTGCTGGGCGTAGGCTTCGATTTCCTGTAACTCTTCAGCCGAGTATGCACCACGGAAATAACCAAAGTAAGGTTGCCCCTCAATCTGGTAAGTGTCTTCCATGTAAAGCTCAAAGGTTGAGTAGCCCATGAGAGCCAAGACCTCAATCATCTGTTTGGCAGAAGCGACATTCAAAACTGCATTTCGGGAACAGTCTGCCATGTAAGCCAAATCTTCATAAGCAGCTTGTTCCTCAATCTCTACCTTATCACCATCTTTTAAGGCGCTTACTAGTAAGGATAGACCGCGATACAGTTGGTGAGGTTTGCGATAAGTTAGTTGATAGTGGCCACCCTCACCCTTGATAGAGATAGAGGCTTGGTCAGACTGAGCGACTGCTACCTCTACATCTGGTAGGGAAATGTGCTTTTTAAGCAACTCTATTGCCTGCTCTTGTTTGGGACTAAGTCCTGTAAAAATTACCATTGGTTTTCCTCCTGCAACCAGTTGACAAGGGCACCGTAGAGATTGGCATCTGCATGATAGGTGCAAGCTTGGATAACTGGTGCAACCGTATATTCTTCGTAGGTTTTGACAAATTCATCGACAGCTTTTTTGACGCCTTGGATAAAATCTGGGTTTTGACTGATAGAGCCTCCCAGACTAATGACATCTGGGTCGATGAGATACTGGATATTGAGCAAGCCTTGCGCCAGATTACGGTTCATGCGCTCAATAGCTTCTCGGCAAAGGACATTTCCAGCCGCAGCCTCTTGGTAAATCTTGCGTCCGTCCCAGTCTGATTGACCTGACTTTTCAATCACGTAGCGAACCATGTTTCCTGTAGACGCTAGTTGCGACCAGTTGTTGAGTTTTTCAGCTGGTTCAATGGTTGTCATATAGCCAAACTCACCACCCAAGCCGTGGCGACCTCGGTGAAGTCTGCCATTGATAATCATAGCTCCGCCAATCCCTGTCCCAATCACGACACAGGCTGCATTTTCAAGCTCTGGATGTGCTAGCAGTTCACTAAGTCCAACACAGTTGGCATCATTTTCTAGATGGACAGGTAGCTGATGATGGGCAAGCGACTCATACCAAGAAAAGCCATGGATGTAGGGCACAGCGCTGATGCCCTCAATCACACCTGTTTCTTGATTGACCGCGCCTGGCACACTCATAGCAATGCCGTTATAATCTTGCTCTGATAGACGTTGGTCTAGCCATGCCAGTAAATCTTCTAGGGTTTCTGGTGTTGGGATACTTGTCTTATCTAGTATTTCCCATCAGGAGTCAGACTGGCAAACTTAATCCCAGTCCCTCCGACATCAATGGTTGCAATCGTCATATTTTCACCAAAAAAGGGGCGAATCAGTAGTTAATCCTTACTCTTTCGCCCCTCCTTTCTTTTCTTATTCACTTCATTTGAAATTCTTCTCAGCGGGAGTTCCGTCTCCTCATTCTAGAGAAGTTTCAAATCTCTTAAATGTCTTCTTTTTTAATCAATTCTGTACGAATTTCTTGTGGAGCCAATAGTCCTGAATGAACTGGATATGGTCGCTCAAGTAAGTCAAGAATGATTTGTTGGTGTTCAGATATGCGCACATTTTCTTGACTCATATTGTAGTAACGGAGTACATATCCTTCTTCATTTTCCGCTACTTTAAAGGCTGTTGGGCAAACTTGTGGTAAGCTGAGTGCCGCATGACTCAAGAGGCTACCAGTCGCAGCAACACTTCCTTCTTGTTTAGCGACCTGAAGACTAGTGAATGGTGTTTGGAAGGCTTTGGCACGACGGAAGGCTGAGAAGCGTTCTTGTGCTTGGTGGCATTCGAGAGCAAACTCGACTTCAAACTCACGCAAGCACTGAGCCTCTGGTGTCGGGAAGTAACCCCAGTCACCTAGCTCACCTGAGGCACGAAGGATGGTCACTGCAATGGTATCGTCGCCAAGAATTTCATACTCGTGCAATCCTTTATTGGCTACTGTTACACCTTTTTCATCGTCATACAGACTAACAAAGGCCTGTTGGTGTTGTGGATTTTCAGGATTTTCCCAAGAAGCAGCTGGTTTGTTTGGTCGTGTCACCACCTCATAGATGCTTTCAGAGTCATTGCTTGGACGCGTGTTATGTGTCTTAACCAAGAGACGGATACGGTGGTCCTTGGCTGTGTTAGTAAAGCGAGTCTTGAAGCGAATTTGTGGATTGTCAACAAAGACGGTCATCTCTGTTTCAAGAGGAAGGGTTGTCAACTCTTCTGAGCGCCCAGCTTCACGCGTCATAAACTCGATGATGCCTCTTTGTTCTGCATCCAGTTTTTCGTCTGCACTTACTGGAATTGTCAATTCATGCTTGAGCAAGATCTTGGCAAAACGAGCTGTATTTTCCAAGACTTCATAGCCTTTCAACTCTGCATAGATAGGCTCTGTTCCTTTTGGTTGGAAATAGATGTACTCGTTTCCGATGTCACCACGGTCTTCAAAACGAACAACATCTTCATAAGCTTCATGAGTTGTCTTGTCGTAGACTGTGATATTTTCATCCACACTGACCGTTACAAATGGCGTATCAATCACTCCATTTTGGTAAATACCGTCACGGTGTTCTTGTTCTCCTTCGAGCAATTGGAAGGTTGTCCAAGAAAGTGGTGCCAGATGAACAGGTACTGTCACGCGTACTTGTCGAGCGATACGAGCCTGACGGAACTTGTCTTTTGGCAAATCATACTCAAAATTAGCTCCCAAATCTTCGATTTTCGCTTCTACAGCATGTCCTTCCAAGTCTTCGACACGGTAGCTTGGTAAGGTCAAGGCTGCCATTTTCTTATAACCTTCTGTTGGGTGCAATTCCTTGAAATCACAAGTCGCCACATCAATCACTGTGCTGACAGTATCGACCTTGTCATGCAAGCCAGTGTTGATGACCGTAAAGAGATGGTTGCTTTGAGCTTCCTGGGTTGCAATTTTACCCTTCCACTCATTGAGAAGGTTAGTTTTCACAAAGTTTCCGACTTGGTTAACCTTGGCAAAACGTGTCTCCATCTCGCGGTGAACTTCGTCCACGCTACAGCCACAGATACTATCATGGGGCGCATTTTGTAGAAGGACTTTCCAAGCATAGGTCAACTGGTCCTTGTGGTTATGCCCGCCAGTGATGACAGTCAATGGCTCCACTACTTGTTCTAGCAAGTTGCTATTTCTTGGAAGGCTTGTTTGAGATAAATGCGTGAAGAAGAAGTGTTGGCAAGTGTGTACCAGCCATCTGTTTCCTGACTGGTCAACTCACCTGTAACGGTAGATAGTTGCTCCGGTAGAGCACTTTCTACTGCATGGACATAGTCATCAAAGGAACTATGCACAAAGGTCACATCTGGGAAGAGTTCATTGGCCACACGAATGGCTTCGCTCAGATTTCGCTGTACAGGCTGGTGGTCACATCCGTTCATCATCAACCATTGGTTGGTCGAAGCGTAGTCACGCACGTCTGCCAATTTTTGTTTCCAAAAGGCCAAGGCTTCGTCCTTATCAACTGGGATTTCATTCCCATTACTATACCAGTTGGCAAAGAGGATACCGAGGACACGACTTCCGTCCGCACCCTGCCAGTACATTTCTGAAAATTGGGAAGTAAACTGCTCATCTTCGAGGACTTGGTTGTCAAATCCAATCGGCTTGACACCACGCCCAAAGGCTGCCACGTGAATACCTGATTTTTGAAGGATTTGAGGCGCTTGTCCCATATTTCCAAAGGTATCTGGGAAGTAACCAATCTGAGTGGATTTGCCCCATTTTGCACATTCAGCTTGACCAATCAAGGTATTGCGGACGTTGGCTTCACTGGAAATCAAGTAATCATCCTGCAAGATGTAAAAGGGACCAATTTTGAGTTTGCCTTCGTCAATGTAACGTTGGACTTTGTCGCGATTTTCAGGGCGAATTTCCAAGTAGTCATCAAGGACAATGGTTTGGCCGTCCAAGTGGAAACTCTTGAACTCAGGGTCATTTTCAAAGAGATCAAAAAGATTGTCAAACAATTCCACCAACTGCATCCGGTGGCTTTCAAAAGGTAGATACCACTCACGGTCCCAGTGACTGTGTGAGATAATATGTACAACAACATTTCCATGAAGTAAAACCTCATTCTAACTTAAATTTTTATTTCTATCTAACTAAAGAACTGACTAGCGAATATCCAAGTAATCCAAGACCAACTCACAGAACATCATATTGGCCCATGAAAACCATTCACGAGAGTAGAGCGTTGGATCATCTACGTGGAAGCTTTCATGCATGACACCTGTCCCACCATCACAAGCAACCAGCTGATCGAGCAAGAATTTCTTCTCCGCCTTGTCAGTTGTTGTCAAGCCTTGGATAGAAAGGGCGATTGGCCAGATATAGCGATAGAAGGTATGAGAACTTCCGAGACCGCTAGCGTATTCTCCTTGGTAGAAGTATGGATTTTCAGGGCTCAGAATGGTCCGACGAGTTGCTTGATAAACTTCGTCATTAACATCGCAGTAACCAAGATAGGGAGCAGCCAGTAGACTTGGTACATTTGGATCATCCATGATGCTAGCATTTCCTAGACCATCCACTTCAAAAGCGTAAATCTTTTCACCCTTGCTGTTGGTGGTGTAGGCGTAGTTTTCAATCCCTTCTTGGATCTCTGCTTGCAGGCGTTTAGCGTCTGCAATGATGTTTTGGCTGTCAGCTAGGTCCAGTTCTGCAAAGATTTCTTGGACATAACCCAAGACCACGACCGCAAACATATTGGACGGAATCAAGTAGCTATACTGACAGCAATCATCACTTGGACGAAAGGCTGACCAAGTCATCCCTGTCACTGCAAAGTCAGGTCCAAAGCCATCATTTACCAGTGTGTCTTCCTTACGGTCGGTATCGCGAACAAAACGATAAGGGGAGTTGTTGTGGTCTTGTTCCACTGTCCACAGATGAAGGATTTCCTTGGTCGCAGCGACAAAAGTGTCATCAAACTGACTGGTCTCGCCAGTCTCTTTCCAGAGGAGATAAGCCAACTGCAAAGGATAGCACAGCGAATCCACCTCATACTTGCGCTCCCAAATCCAGCCGTTAAGGTCTGTGTGGTCTGTCTCATGGTGACCCTTCCAGTTTTCCTCAATATTAAAAGAGTTAGCATAAGGATCCTTGAGCACTAAGGTCATCTGACGCTTGACCAAACCTGCAATGGTCTGACGCAAGAGAGGATCTCTTTTAGCCACATGAAGGTAGGGTCTGAGTTGGGCAGTTGAATCCCGAAGCCACATGGCAGGAATATCCCCTGTCAATACAAAAGTTGAACCATCTTCTAGGATCTCGACCGTATTGTCCAAGGTGTCGGTGTAGCAACGCTCAAAGACATCCACCCACTCCGGATGGTCCTTGGCACACTCTGCTACTTCATCCAGCCATTCTCTGACAATCTCTTTCGAATAAACCATAATCGATTTACCTCTTTCAAACAAGTTTCATGTTCAGTATAAAAAAAAACGCCTCCAAAAGATATACACAAACTAAAGGCGTTTTGAAACAAACTTATGAAAAAATTATGTAGAGATTTCCGTTGGAATCGTTTCGTTTATTCTAAAAATCGTAGTCATCATCTAGCATTGCTTCTGCATTTCCCATTAGATATCCCGCACCCACTTGAGAAAAGAAATCATGATTGGCCGTTTCAATCGAAATGCCATTCATGACAATCGGATTCACATCAGACGCTGTAATATCCGAAAAGTAACTTTGAAAGCCCATATTTTGTAGCGCTTTATTGACATTGTATTTAACAAATACCTTTATTTCTTCCGCCAGACCAATAGGTGCATAGACTTCATCCGTATATGCAAACTCATTTTCTAAAAGATCATCTAAAAAACGATACATCCAAGTTATGAACTCATGTTGTTCTGCTTCTGAGAGCTCATCAAAGGTTAAGCGAAACTTATATCCCAGATAAGTCCCATGTACAGATTCGTCCCTAATTACTAATTTGATTAACTCTGCTAGATTAGCTAGTTTATTTTGTCCACGATACCAAAGCGGTATGAAAAAGTTACTATAGTATAGGATCCCTTCTAAAAACACACTCGCAACCATCACCTGTAGAGGGGTTCCATGCTGATACATCTCATTTATCTTTTGGGCTTTATACTGCATTTTAGGATCCTGATTCATCCAATCATATATTTTCTCAATTTCCTTAAAAGTATTTAACGAAATCAATATGGTACCGTATGTCTTAGCATGGATAGATTCCATAAATGTAAAATCACTCAGAACCGCTCTCTCCTTGCGAGTTCGAACGTGCTGTTTAATAGAATACAACCCCTCTTCGGATTGAAGCGTATCAAGCAAAGCCAAGCCTCCAACCGCTTTCTTGACAACCTCTTTCTCCGGATCTGATAGTTGCTTCCAATCAAGCAAGTCATTTGATACTGGAACACGAGTATCAATCCAAAATTGTGCCGTAGCTTTATCCCAAACATAGTCGTCTAACTCATCCTCGACTTCTTTCCAATTCAATGTCCGATGTAACATATAAATCCTCCTCAAAAATCATAGTCATCATCACGTGATTCTTCTATCCTATGAATAGACATCTGCCCGAGAAGCTCGTGCTTTCTCAGCCTATTCAATACTCCATCAAGCGCAGAGAGAATCTCCCTATCAACCGGGTACCTCTCTTTGACCCCGATACTCTCTAACAAATGATTGGCTTCTCTTTGTACAAGGTTCTGAGTCAATTTTTGAATGTCAGCATCTACATAAAGTTCACGAATGATTTTCCCCTCTGTTTTTAAGATTCTGTCAATCATTTCAACAGCCCAGGTTTGAAATGAGATTTGGTCAGCTCTATCCATTCTTGCCAAAAGAAGATTGACTTTATGTATCAGATAGTCACAATGCAATGACTCATTCAAGAGAATCATTTTCACCATTTCGCCAAGATTAGTAAAGCCCTTTTGAATCCACAATTTCATCAAAAAGGCAAGTTGACTATAAGTCATGATTCCTTCAACACAAGTAGCCATAAAGCGCTTCTGAATCGCATTTTTACTATGATATACCGTGTCGACTCTTTCTAGTCGCTCTACTACCAATTTATGTTGATCTACCCACTCAAATAAGGATACCACCTCCTGTTCGTCCTCATTAAAGGAGTATAAAATAGTATTATAAGCCTTGGTATTTACCATTTCAGTGAACTGTAGATTGTTTACAATAGCAACCTCCTGTTGTGAGCGTTCACTATGCCGTATAAACTCCTCCGCCTCTAGCGACTGGTAAGTTGATAAATTCGCAAGAAAGATCAGCGAGCGATTTAATTCTTGCTTCTCCTCTACCGACAAACGGTTAAAAGCAGGTTTATCATTTTCAATTGGAATTCGATTGTCTAACCAAAATAACGATGTCGCTCTCTCCCACGTAGCGTTATCCAATTCATCCTCAATCTCATTCCAGTTGATTGCTTTGTAGTATAGAAATTTTTTTGACATCTTCTCTCCTTAAATCATACAAGATTCACAGCTATTTACACTACTAAATTCGTCATCCTCTGTATAGGTTCTAACATAATAAAGTGATTTTATCCCTTTTTGCCATGCGTAATTCCGAAGACGATTCAAGTCACGTGTCGTTAGCATTGTATTTTCCTTAGTTTTCCATTCATATAGTCCTTCAGGTAATTGAGAACGCATAAAGAGAGTCAGACTCATTCCCTGATCAATGTGTTTTTGTGCGACTGCATACACATCAATAATTTTACGCTGATCCATGTTATAAGCAGTCTCATAAAATGGTAAGGTATCATTGGACAGATACGGAGCGGGATAAAAGATCGATCCCACCTTCTTTTCCTGCCGATTCTCTACCAACTGAGTAATCGGGTGAAGAGAAGCACTCGTTTCGTTGATATAAGAAATAGAACCATTAGGCGCCACTGCTAAACGATTTCGATGGTAGAGGCCATCTTTCATGACCTTCTCCCTTAGTACCTTCCAATCTTCTTTCGTTGGAATAGGAATATCCTTAAAAATGGCTGCTATCTTAGGAAATCTAAATACAAAATCTTGCTCTACATATGGTGAAAAGTAACTTCCATCGGCATAACGTGAATCCGCAAATTCATAAAATGTCTCATGCCGCTCTCTTGCGATTCTATTGCTGGATACTAAAGAATAATAATTCAATGCCAAGAAGTAAGCTTCTGTAAATTCTAGAGATTCTTTTGAACCATACTTGATTTGGTGCAAAGCAAAAGCTGTGTGTAATCCCATCGCTCCGAGCCCTATCGTATGGTAGAGACGATTTCCCTTATTTACTGTAGGCACTTCTTCAACAGACTCTAGATCCGTAACAGTCGTTAAGGCACGAACCATTGTATCAACAGAGGCAGCAAAATCTTCAGATTCTAGTAAATTAACAATATTAGTTGATCCAAGGTTACAACTAATATCCGTTCCCACCTCATGATAGGACAAATCATCATTCAATACGGATGGAGTCTGTGGTTGCAAAATCTCTGAACAAAGATTACTCATAATGATTTTCCCTTTGACGGGATTCGCGCGATTAGCGACATCGATATTTAGAATATAAGGATAGCCAGACTCTTGTTGCAAGCGGGAAATTTCCTGTTCTAATTCTCTCGCTTGAACAACTGTCTTTTCAATAGCTGGATTTGCAACCAATCGGTCGTATTCAGCCGTGATATCTACGTACGAAAAAGGTTTCCCATAGACTTTTTCAACATGATAAGGATTAAACAGATACATGGGTTGATTTGTTTTAATCAGCTCGTAATACTTATCCGGAACGACCAACCCCAGAGAGAGGGTTTTAACACGAATTTTTTCATCTGCATTTTCCTTCTTTGTCGATAAAAAGGCGAGAATATCCTGATGAAAAACATTCAAGTAAACGACCCCTGCCCCATTTCTCTGTCCTAGCTGATTGCTATAGCTGAAAGAGTCTTCTAGTAGTTTCATTACAGGGAGCACTCCCGAAGAAGCATGTTTAATTCCTTTTATAGGAGAACCACTCGCACGTAGGTTCGATAAATTCACTCCAACTCCACCACCAAGTCTAGAAAGTTGCAAAGCAGAGTTGACCCCACGTCCGATAGATAACATAGAGTCATCGAGATCTATTAGAAAACAAGAAACCATCTCACCACGCCGTTTTTTTCCTGCATTTAAGAATGTGGGGGTCGCAGGTTGGTACCGTTGGGTAATCATTTCCTCCGCAATTTTTGTCGCTAAGTTCTGATCACCATTTCCTAGATAGAGGGCATTAAGGAACACCCGATCCTCAAACGATTCCAAATAGGTCTTTGAATCATCAGTCTTTAGTGCATATTGATTATAAAATTTATAAGCTCCCATAAAACTCTTAAAGGCAAAATCATGTTCTTTTATCTTCTGGTATAAGTCCTCTAAAAAATCACTATCAATCTCACCAGACTCTCCACGATACAAGCCCACAACCTCTTCATCCACATAATCCTCTTGAATTAAATACTGGAAACGTTCTTTCAGACTTGAAAAATGCATCGTATGAGGTTCAATTTCATTCTTTAAATAGTCTGTTAAGGCCTCTCTATCATAGTAAAGAGGAATTTCACCATCAATTGGAATGTTCACCATATTGTTCAAAACAAAATAATCCTTAGTAGCTGACATCTATTTTTTCCTCCGCTTTCTCAAAACTAGCTAAAATATGTTTGGAGATCCTCTCTACATCTTCATCTGTCCCGCGTAATTCAAAAACATCTATAACAGGAAAGCCAAACTGATCTGCATATTGAAAAGCCGTTAGACAGAATTGCTTATTGAAATTTCGATTACCACTCCCAATAATTCCTAGACAATAACGAAAATTTCCTTGATACTCTAAAAATTTTCGAAGATTTCCCGTCAGAATTTCTTGGAAACCAGTATCAATTCCATTTCCTCCCTCTAGATAAGTTGGTAAAAAACTGACAAAGGGACCATCTACTGTGATTGCCTCCCCTTTTAAATCTTTTATATTCAAAGACTCAACTTCTCTATGATACGTCGCTTTTATATATTGACTGACCCGCTGGACAAAGGAACTCGTATTCCCACTTAAACTAATATAATAAAATCTAATTCTTTGCATGACTCCTCCTTTTTTGATACAATATATTGTGCTTTACAAAACCACACACTCTATATATTGTGTTTTTTATTTTACTGTATCTAAATGATAAAAAAATTGATATTCGTCAAGTTTCTATAAATTTCTTCAAAATTAGGAGTTTCTATGTCCCAACCATGCTTTTATACCGTTCCCCTTTTTAGCTCCCTCTCCCGTGATGAACTTCAGGGTATCCAAAGTCTGTTTCACCATAAGAAATTTAAAAAGGGCGAGTTAATTTTCTCACCCTTTGATGAGGAAACCTTAATCATTGTTAATAGAGGACAATTTAAGGTCTATCGTCTGACTAATGATGGAATCGAGCAATGCATCCGTATCGTTGGCAAGGGAAATTACGAAGGAGAAAACTATCTCTTTGAAGAGAATAATCAGGATCTCTACGGGGAAGCCTTGGTCTCTACAGAAATCTGTGTCATTCATAAAAAGGATTTTCAATACCTTCTCCAGAGCTTTCCACATTTTAGTTGGCAACTTCTACGCCTCAATGCCAGAAAAGCAATTCAGACGGAAGAACAAGTCACCTTATTAGCCTTTGAAAAAATAGAACAACGCCTTGCTTGCTATCTTATTCACCTTACCGGAAAAAGTAACAATCCTAAACTCACCTTCACTTTGCCAATTTCAGAAAAGGAACTTGCCAGTTACCTTGGAACGAGGCCCGAAACTATTTCGCGAAAATTTAAAATTTTTGAAGAACATCACTATATTCGAAAAGTTCGTCGTACCATTCATATCATAGATGATCAAGCTTTAAGGAATTTATATTGATCTGAAGCTTTTTTGTTCATTTCATGTTATACTATATAAAATATGAAACGTTTACAAAGAGATAATCATGAAACCAATACTTGAGACCATCGATACCCGCTTTGGCACTGCTAGCAAGCATGCCTTCTCTCGGGGAAATACCCTGCCTTATACAGGCGTGCCTTTTGGGATGAATTATTTTGTGCCCCAGACCAGTGACCAGGAGGGAGCTTGGTTCTTCGATCCGCATCTACCCATCTTTCAGGGGATTCGATTGACCCACCAGCCCAGCCCTTGGATTGGGGACTACTCTTGGCTCCTCATAACACCTGTCACAGGTCAGCTTGGGGGAGACAGTCTCTTTCACCGCCAGTCTTCTTATGATATCGAAAAAGCCTCTTTCCAGCCTCATTATCTGAAGATTTTCTCCCTGCGCTATCAGATTGAAACTCAACTCACACCGACTTGCTATGGCGCTTCTATTCGTTTCGAGCAAAAGCAAGGCAAGGCCCTCTCCCTCTATCTTCACACAGCAGATGAACTGACTGTGGAGCAAGTAGATAAGAGGAAGCTTGCCCTGCGACAAGAAGGAAAAACTGAGACCAATAAAAATCCACTGATACTCTTCACCGCCCTACAAATGAATACGGATATTCTTGCTGTCAACCAAGAAAGCGGAGACTGGCGAATTGACTTGGCAGATAGCCATGCCGAGATTCAGCTAGCAACTTCCTTTATTTCTCCTTCTCAAGCGTTGCTTAATCTACCTCAAAAGGACTTTGATAGCTGTAAAGCAAATGCCCAAGCAGACTGGGAAGATCTCCTCCATCGTTTTGATGTACTTAAGACAGGAGAGGCTGACCGAACCTTCTTTGACCACTGCCTCTACAGACTCTTCCTCTTCCCACAGACATTTTATGAGGTGAACGAGTCAGGGCAGGCCATCCACATGGATTTGTCTACTGGTACTGTCAAGCCCGGTGTCCTCTTTAGCAACAATGGTTTCTGGGATACCTTCCGCACCACCTTCCCCCTCTTTGCCCTTATCATACCGGAACACTATCACCGCTTTCTAGAAGGTTTCCTCAATAGCTACCACGATACTGGATTTCTTCCAAAATGGCTAGCCCCAGATGAACGTGGCATGATGCCAGGGACTCTATTGGACGGTATTATCGCAGATAGTGCCTGCAAGGAAATGGCTCCCGACTTGGAAGAAGAACTCCTCCAAGCTATGCTTGAAACAGCCACCAAGTCTGATCCTCTCGGCATCAATGGTCGCCACGGTTTGGCACAATACCAAGAACTGGGCTATCTATCCACAGACAATCACGAAAGTGTCAGCCACACCCTAGACTATGCCTATAGTGACTTTTGTATCGCCAGCTGCGCCCAAAAGCTTGGGCAAACAGAGATTGCTGACACTTATAACACTTCTTCTCAAAATTTCCGTCATCTATTTGATGCTGAGACAGGCTATATGCGTGCGCGAGATCGTCAAGGCAACTTCCGGCCTGACTTCTCTCCTTATAGTTGGGGACGTGACTACGCCGAATGTTCTGCCATTCAAGCGACTTTAGCGTTCTACACGACATCCCTGGCTTAATCCAACTTATGGGTGGAAAAGAAGCCTTTAGCCGCTACCTTTTGAAAACCTGTCAGGATGCTCCTCTCTTTGAGACAACTGGCTATGGTTACGAAATTCATGAAATGAGCGAGATGGCTACCGCTCCTTTTGGGCAAATCGCCATTTCCAACCAACCTAGTTTCCACATCCCTTATCTCTTCCGCTACAGTGACTACCCTGACTACACTGCTCTTCTCATTAAGACGATACGTCAGAAGGCCTTTCACCCAAGTTGGAAAGCCTATCCTGGCGATGAGGACAACGGTAGTCTCTCTGCTTGGTATATCTGGTCAGCTCTTGGATTCTACCCGACCTGTCCAGGCAAGCCAAGCTACGACCTCGGAATTCCCCTCTTTGACCATCTGCGTTTCTACCTAGCTAAGGAAAATAAATGGCTAGATATCCATGCTGAGCAAAACTACAGCCATTTTAACTTTGTCAAAGAGTGTCGCTTGGACAAGACCCCTGTATCTAGCATCCAACACCAAGACCTCTTGAAAACTGAGCAACTGACCTTCACCCTCAGTTGGCTACCAAATCACTTATAACCAAAAGAACCTTTGCATGGTGCAAAGGTTCTTCTTTTATGAAACTTGGACTTGAAGTTGATCCACAAGCTGACCACCCACCATTAGATTCAGATAGAAATCCAAGCTTTTATCTCCTGCGAAATACAAGGTTGGTAGCGTCAACCTTTTTTCAGTCTCGCCAGCTTGAAACGCAAGGACTTGAATCTCATCCTGATAAGCGACACCATGCACACCCGTCCCTGGTTGAATCGAAATCTTAGCTTCTAAAGGACCACTAGATTCTCCGCGCTTAACTGTAAAATGGGCATTTTCTCCCTTGGTCACAGCTAGACTTTTTTCTGAAAACTCTAGTTGCTGAACGACTTCTTTTTTTGAGAGTTTAGGAGTTTTATAGAGTGAAATTTTGGTTAGCAATGGCAAAGCCTGTGATTCTGTAATGACTACACGTATCTTCTGCGCCTCGACGACCGATCCTCGTAAGAGACGTTTGTAGCCAACAGTATAACCAGATCCAAACTCCTGCCAGACGCCATCCAACTCTACCTGAACACGGAAAGCAGCGATGCGTTGCCCCAGCTTCAAATCTTCTCTTAACTCAATCACATCAAAAGCTTTAGGAGCCCCTAAATCGAGCTCTAATTGGACTGGCAACTCTGCATCACTTGCCCAAGCACTGGTCTTCCGTCCATCTGTCAGATGATGGCAGGCAAAGTCTGGGGATAGAGCTGGACCAGATACCTTGGCTCCCAAAGCCAAATCTTCTTTATAGAGCTCATCACGGTAGGCAGCAAATTCATAGAGACGCTGGATATCCTTTTCGTCAAAGAGACCACCTTGGTTCGGGGGGATATTAAGCAAGAGAGGGGTTCCCCGCCCTACCGAGTGAAAATAAATCTCGACCAACTCCTCAAGAGACTTAGAATCCTGATCCTCATGGTAAAACCAACCCGGCCGAAGGGAAACATCTGCCTCACCGATTGAAAACAGCGTACCTGAGGGATCTCCGTGCTGCAGATAATCTAAAGAAGCCTCTGTCCCCAACTGGTCGGGCTTGACTTTTTGCCACAAGGGATCCCCTGCATAGCCCCGTTCATTGCCAATCCAACGAATACTAGTTCCCTCTGTTGAGAATATCAAGCAATCCCCTTGTAGGTCATGAATAGTTTCAAACCAAGTCTCAAACTCATAGTTGACCTGCTGGGCCCCTTCTCCTCGTGCACCATCCATCCAAACCTCAGCGAACTTACCAGCATTCCCATATTGAGGATTTGATAAGATTTCCCTCAACTGAGCCAGATAATAGGCATTGTAGTCCGCTTCTCGGTCCACGTGATAGAGGGGACTGTGAGCATCCCAAGGAGACAAATACACTCCCAAATCCATGTCAAACTCAGTCGCAGCTTGGGAAACCTCAAGGAGCAAGTCCCCCTTTCCACCCCTCCAAGGGCTAGTCTTGACCGAATAGTCTGTATAAGCTGTTGGGTAGAGGACAAAGCCATCGTGGTGCTTGACCACCAAAATCAGTTTTTTAAAACCTGTTTCTTTGAGTACCCGAACCCATTCACGCGCATCCAACTTGATCGGGTTAAAGCGTTCAGGCTCCTCTTGACCTGTCCCCCATTCCTGGTCATAAAAGGTATTGGGACCAAAATGGATAAAGGCAGCTAGTTCATCCTCTAAATAAGCCAGCTGCGCCTGACTTGGTAATGGTCCATGCGGTTTTATTTTCGTCATCATCTCATATCTCTTTCACTGATTATTTCTCTTGTTCACAAAGTTATCCACAGATTGTGGATAAAAAAAGCATGTTACAAACTAGCTTTTTCAGAATCCAGCTCTTTGACTTGGAAGCTTTCACCCTAGACATGCCTTTTCTAAATGGCTCTACGCTAGGGTTTCTACTACTTTTCTAAAAAGTCACTAGTATAGGAGACTATTAGCAGGATACTTCAACACTCAGAGTTGTATATCATTCTTCCCTGGACTTATCCACAGCTTGTGAATAAACTATTGTTCTAGGCTGCCCTCTCCTTGACTATAACAAAAAGTGATAGCAGCGTCAATATGACTAAGATTCCTTCCTAAATCCCCTGAAAAGATTCTATAATTTGTACAATCGTAGCTTTTGCATTCGCCAGCTAGTCAGAATCATCCAGTAGAAAATGACAGCTTTATCACATTGCGAACAGCACAGCTATAGTACTATACCGCTCAACAACCTAACCAGATAAAGGTTTCTACCAAAAAAATCCCGCAGATTTGCGGGATTTTTTCTTACATCAATGCGCTAACATTTCTTGGGCGATTTCTTGACCAGATAGGTTATCTGGATAGTAGGTTGGCCAGTTGTCCATCTCTTCAAAGAGAGCTTCTTGGCTGGTTCCTCCAAAGAAGATATGGAAATGTTCTGCCTTAACTGGAGCGATATTGTGGTCGCTAAACTGAACATACTTGAACTGCCCAGCATCCGCATCAGTCGCTTCAAAGAGGAAGCGCACGCCACGATTACCTTTCTTATAAGTCAAGATTTTCTTACCAACATACTTGTAAGTATGTTTCTTGCTTTGTCCAGCTTGAACAAACTCCATCGTGTTATCCGTGATGTTGATCTTAGTCACATCTGTCTGATACCCTTTCTGATAGTAGGCCTTGTACTCTTCCTTGGTCATCTTGCCAGTCAACTTAGCCTTGTAGTCAAAGACTTGATCAAAAGTTCCGTCCTCAAGGAAAGGATAGACAGACTGCCAGTTACCAGCATAGTCACTCAAGGTGCGATCCTTGACATCAGCATCCTCAAAGTAACCATTGTGAACTGTCTTGGTATTTTCTTCCTTCTCTGGCTCAATTTCTGGTCCTTCTTGGTCTGTTGTCTGCTTCAAAGCCTTGAGGTTTTCTCCATCACGGAGATATAGTCCTCACCAGCCTTGGTTGCTTCTTCTGTGAGACTTTCTAGCGGATTGAGCACATCTAGTTTGACACCTGTTTCTTTTGAGAGGGTATTTGCGAGGGCTTGTGAGGCATTTTCTTCAAAGTAGATATAAGAAATCTTGTTTTTCTTGATATACTCTGTCAATTCTGCCAAACGTGCTGCCGATGGTTCTGCATCTGGTGAGAGACCTGAGATGGATACTTGCTTGAGACCGTAGTCCAAAGCCAAGTATCGGAAGGCTGCGTGCTGGGTTACAAAGCTCTTTTGTTTGGCTTGAGACAAGCCATCTGTATAAGCCTTATCCAAGGCTTGCAATTTTTCGATATAGGCAGCTGCGTTCTTCTCAAAAGTCTCTTTTTTATCAGGATAATCTGCTGACAAGCTGTCACGGATATGTTCTACTAGTTTGATGGCGCGTGCTGGTGATAACCAAACGTGGGGATCGTAGTCGTGATGGTGACCTTCACCACCGTGATCATGGCCTTCCTCTTCTTCCTCACCACCTGGTAAGAGCAGCATATTTCCTGTCGCCTTGATGGTTTTCACCTTTTTCTTATCCAAGGATTCTAGCAATTTGGGAACCCAGGTTTCCATGTTTTCATTTTCATAGACAAAGGTATCTGCATCTTGGATTTTGGCAACTGCCTTGGCAGATGGCTCATAGTCGTGAGGTTCTGTACCAGCGCCGATTAAGAGTTCTACATTAGCAGTATCTCCCGCGACTTGCTTGGTAAATTCGTAGACAGGGTAAAAGGTTGTCACGATATTTAGCTTCCCATCTGCCTGTTTTTGATTGGAACAAGCCACTAAAAACAGGGCACATAGACTAGCTAGTAGTAAGCTAAGTTTTTTCATTTTATTCTCCTATTTGATAAAACGTTTCAATAGACTGACTAACAAAAAGACAGCTACAAAGATAATGGTGATACTAGCACTAGCCGGTGTTTCTGCATAATAGGAAATGTAAAGTCCTGCCACCATTCCCAAAAAGCCAATACCGCTAGCTAGCAACATGACGGATTTGAAGTTTTTCCCCAGACGAAGGGCAATACTAGCTGGCAAGACCATAATGGTTGATACCAACAGAGCTCCTGCTGCTGGTATCATAAGGGCAATGGCCACCCCTGTCACCATGTTAAAGAGGATAGACATAGTGCGGACAGGTAAGCCATCTACAAAGCCGTGTCCTCATCAAAAGTCAGGATATACATTGGTCGCAAAAATAAGAAAGTCAAGAGCAAAACGACTGCAGCAATGACAAAGAGGGCAATGACCTGCTCCTGGCTAATGGTCACAATCGAACCAAAGAGGTATTGATCCAGACTCATAGAACTCGAACTTTTCCCCTTACTCATCACGATAAGGGAGACTGCAAGTCCTGTTGACATGAGGATGGCAGTCCCGATTTCCATAAAATTCTTGTAAACCGTACGGAGATACTCCAGAAAAATCGCTGCGATCAAGACAATGACAATGGTCGAAATAGTTGGAGAAATTCCCAAAACTAGACCAAAGGCTACACCAGATAGCGACACGTGGCTCAGTGTATCACTCATGAGACTCTGACGACGTAAGATAAGGAAGGTCCCAAGGACTGGCGAGAAAAGACTCATAGCAATGACAGCCAGAAAGGCCCGCTGCATGAAGTCATAAGATAGTAAACTAAGCATGGTCCACCTCCTGATCGCTCTCGTGAACGTTGAAACAACGCCACGGTGAGTCTTGGTTACGCACTAGGTGAATATTGCGGTCTGCGTAGGCCTTGACCTCCTCAGGATCATGCGTAATCATCAAGACGGCCTTGCCATGATGGTGAGCACTGTGGTGCATTAGTTCGTAAAATTCATTTTTGCTCCCCGCATCCATCCCTGTCGTCGGCTCATCCAAGACAAAGATATCTGGGTCAGAAGCAAACATCCGAGCAATCACTGCCCGTTGCTTTTGCCCTCCCGAGAGGGAGCCAATTCGTTTGTCACGGTGTTCCCACATACCAACTGAGTCTAGACTGGCCTTGATATGCTCCTCATCGTGGGCATTCAAACGACGGAACCAGCCCTTTCGCGGATAACGACCCGACTTGACAAATTCGTAAACCGTACTTGGAAAGCCAGCATTAAAGCTAGCAATTTGCTGGGGAAGATAAGCTATCCTAAGCTTTTTCCCATGAGTATTTGTCTTTGAGATGGTTACCTTGCCAAATCTTGGCTGCAAGATGCCTAGGCTCGCCTTGATAAGCGTTGTCTTGGCAGCTCCATTTTCACCAGTCAGGGTGACAAACTCCCCACTATCAACACTGTAGTTGATGTGCTCGAGGACAGGTTCTTTGTCATAATAGAAAGACAAGTCCTCTACTGTAATATACCGCATTATTTGATTTCTCCTACTAAAGCAGTTAAAAACCGCTGGATAACTTCTTGTTCATTTGGAGTAAACTGACTTGCCACTTGTTCATAGGCTAAGAGCGTGTGTTCATGATGATGGTGGTGTTCCTCTGCCACTGGTCGAGCTAGTTCTGTCAGTTGGTAAAAAATCACACGCGCATCCTTTGGATCTCTAGATGTCTCTAACATACCCTCTTTGACCAAAGATTTGATAGCCTTGGTCACTGCTGCCTGACTGACGTTAAGACGACGGGCCAACTCCGAGTTGGTTAGGGATTCTTCTGACAGGAGCATGAGGATATGTTCCTGAGTGTTGGTCAAGGCAACGTCACTCGTGCAATGCCCAATCAGAATTTCATGCTGGTTCTCAGATCTCAAGATCACCTCGTTTAAAAAGTTATCGATTTCCTGTGCAAGCTGTCTCATGTGTTACTCCTTCCCTAGCTATCTTTTCGTAAAAAACATAGATAGCCACCGATTCTTTACTGGTTAATTATATCATAAACCAAAAAAGAGTCAAGGGAAAAAGGCGTAAAAACGTTTCCCTAGACTCTTCTAGATGTGAAATTTAACCTATTTTAGCTTTGGTTTTCGGCTCGATAAGATACCTGCCAGACCAGCTACCATTCCCATCAAAAGCAAGAAGATGGATTGTTCACTTCCTGTATTTGGAAGAGCTTTTTCTGAGACAACTGCCTTCTTGCTAAATTGACCTGCCACCTCATAAGTAAGTGGTACATTCGTAGTCGCATCGCTAGCAGCTGCATTCGTTTGAGGTGTTTCTACTGGCAGACTAAAGTTTTTAGAATCCACAGAAATCGTCCGTGAGTTCGGATTAATCTTTTCATACTGGGTCAAATCAGCGGTTTTCAGATACTCTTCAAAGGCTGCATCCATAGAAGGACCTTCTTCTCGCGCACCACCTAACATCGTGTAGCCATCGCCACCCGCAGCTAGGAAATCATTGGTTGCAAGGTAGTAAATTTTTGCGAGGTCTAGGAGATCATAACGACCAGTCGTGCGGTTTTTGACCTGGATGGCCAAGACACGTTTACCTGATGGTAGATTGGTATCATAGTAAACCTTCACACCTGAAACTTGCAAGAAGCCACCACTTGGTTCTAGCAATGGTTGTCCGTTCTCATCCAAGACCTTCTTGCCATCCTTATCGACCTGCAAGATAGATCCGAGTGACTTTTCAAACATATCTAATACTTGTTGCCCAGTCACTTGGATTTGTGAGATGGTATTTCCAAATGGAAGAACGGCAATGACATTTCCTTTCGTAATCGGTTTGCCTTTGCAATAGTTTCACGCAAGCCACCACCATTTGTCACAGCGATGTCAGTCGGATGGCTAAATCCTGTCTGACCATACTGATAGAGGGAGTCCGCTACGACGTTTCCGAGGTTAGTTTCACGAACCCGAACATTTTCACGATCTCCGTTGAGTTCTACAGGGCTGTTTGAAACGACTTCAACAGCATTTTCAGCATCGTATTTTTGTTTAATGTCTTTGACCAGTTTTTCTACTGTTGGATTGGCTGGTAATTTTTTAGCATCAGCAGCCGGAATCTGAGTTGGATTACCCAAAAGCTGACGAGATTTGTAGGTGATTTTTCCTACATTATGAAGGTAGCTTCCTGTCTGGTTATAGGTAACATTGTCTCCATAAGTCGTTGATTCTACTGTATGAGAGTGACCGTCGATTATTGTTACGCGTTTCCCTTTCAAACGAGGATTTTTAGACAAGGCTTCTGCCAAAGTTGAACCACGCCATTCGACTGGAGTTGTAGTATCCACACCCAAGTGAGCCAGTACGACATAGTGTTTGTAGTCCTTACCTTCTGCACGAGCCTTGGCTTGAACTTCTTCGATGACCTTATTGACTTCAGAGATTGGATCTGTAAAAGTTACCCCTTTAATGTTTTTAGGGTGGGTTTTTGTAGCAGTTTCAGGTGTTGTCACGCCGATTACAACAAACTCATCACCTTCCACAGTCTTATCTTTATCAACGATTGTGGAAGCTTCAAAGAGACGAGCACCATTGACGTAGGTATTTGAACTAAGTAATGGGAATTTCAAGATTTCCTTGTATTTCTTAGCTTCGTCTAAACCAAAGTCAAACTCATGATTTCCTACTGCCATGGCATCATACTGCATCTGATTGAGAATTTCGGCGCGTGCTTCACCCTTAGTAGAGTTGGAAATCGGTAAACCTTGGAAAGCGTCTCCCGCGTCAACAACCAGAGTATTTTGATTTGATTTTGCACGCTCCTGCTCAATGACAGTCGCTAACTTGGCATCTCCAATTACTCCTTTTTCCTCTACAATACGACCATGGACATCATTAGTGTGTAAGATAACGGTGTCCTTTTCTTCGCTTTTAGTAGATTCAGCAGGAGCTGACGGAGCTTCTGCAGGTGCAACCGCTTCTGAAGTTGCCGAAGTTTCCGGTACTGCAGGGCTCTCAACAGGGGCTGGAGTCGCCGACGTAGCAGGAGTCGCCACTACAGCTGAACTTTCTGCAGGAGTTGTTGCTTCTTCAGCATAGACTTGTCCAGCTAAGAAGGCTGGAGCTAACAGGGCTGTCGATAAGACAGGTAACAAAGAACGTTTGTTCATTTTAAAATCCCTTTCTTTTCTTTTTCTCTTTTATATTATACGCTATTTCTAAAAATTTTGAAACTTTTGACCTATTTGCATCTTAAATATTCGCCATTTAAACAAAAAAGCTTGGGTTTAAATCCCAAACTTTTAACTCTTTTTATTGGAAATCTTTGATATTCCCATCATAGGTCGCCCAGTCCTTGCTAAAGAAGCGGTCATTCATCTTGTAGTCTGGAGCTGGTTTCGGATCCGTCAAGAAGGGATTGACAACCTTATCAAAAGCCAACCAACCCAACCAACCAATATGAATGGTGTCCTTGACAAAGTACGGATCTCCGCCTTTTTTAGAAAAGTCAGCAATGTTGGTGAAACCTTGACTTTCTAACTGGTAACGAATTTTCTCCACTGCATGCTGGTACATCTCTTCACTGAGCCCTGTGTACTCCATCCACTTCTTGTTAACCGGCTGAATAACAAAGAGTACATTGACATTCGACTTAGCAAATTGATTGAGGACCAGCTGCAAATCATTGTACTCGGAGGACTTGAGGAAGTTGTAATTTTTTTGATACCCTTCCCATTTTTTTAAATCCTTTTGAATCTCTCTCGTATAGAAATGATTTTCCATCCCCATATCGTTATTGGTCGTATTTGCTTCTGCGTCCTTACGAACAATTTTTTCTAACTCATCATAAGAAAATTGATCCGGAAGATCTTTTAAATAGTTCTCCACGTGTTCCTTGTACTTGAGTTGTCCTCGAATGGAGAATTGTCCAAAGAGAGCGGATTGTTTTTCGTTGAATCGCGCAAAAATATCAATAGCAACCTGATCAACATCTGATAATTCTTCACCCTTTGACAGTTTTTGAACAATGCTTTTTAATGCAACATTAGGATTCTGCTTTAACAATCGAATAGCCGCATGCTTTGCAGCAGTATCACCAGATTGATTTCCCAAAAAAAGCTGTCAATTGGTCGCTGTTAAAAAATCTCTGAAACGCTGCGGGTTCATAATCTGTCTCCGTAAACCACTGAGGCGAAATCACAAATACAGCCTGCTTATTCTCTATTTCTGGCAAAATTTGCTGTAGACCAAAATATTGATTGAGAGAGGCTGCTCCTGCTTGACCTAGAAAGTAAGGACGATAGGGACGATGATATTTTTCCGCTAAAACAGCTGGATGGACACTATCAAATCGAATCCATTCACTGGACCCTAGAAAAGGAATAAAACGCATATTTGGATCCGTAAGAGCCCTTACCTTTTGGCTTCTCTCTTTAAAACTCTCTGCACTAACAGAAGCCGCCGAGTATTTTTCCTCCGTCAAATTATGGCTTGTTGTACTTGGATAAAAAAAGATGAGTAGAAGAACCAAAAATCCAGCAATGAAGATAGGCCCGAAGATCAGCCACAAGCGTTTAAGCATTCTTCAACTCCGTAATACCTTCTACGATTTTATTAGCCGTATTCCAGTCATCACGACCGAACTCCGTCACTGGAACACGAATGTCAAAACGGTTTTCAATCTCAACAATCAATTCAACCGTTCCCATGCTATCCAAGACACCAGCATCAAAAAGATCTTCATCCATCATGTCAGAAACATCTTCCATAAACAACTCATCAATAATTTCAATAACTTCTGATTTGATATCCATTTTTTATATCCTTTTATTTTTTAAACCATAAATCATTCAAAAATCCAGAAAAGATTAAGAATGAAACCATCACGACATGGAAGGTGACAACCATGCCAAGCAACTGAATCCAGCGATTCTCAGGTAAGGAACCCTTTCCAGCTTTTTTCCGTTCTTTATTGAGCGCTTTTTTCTTACGAACCCAAGCATCATTGATAACCAGTCCAATCCCATGGAAAAGTCCATAGGCGATGTAGTACCAGGTCACACCATGCCAAAATCCCATAATCAGCATATTGAGAATATAGGCTACACTTGAAGTGACATTGCGATTCTTAAAAACCTTCTTTCTGGTCAACACCATGACCATCCGCATAAAGACAAAGTCACGGAACCAGAAAGACAGACTCATGTGCCAGCGATTCCAAAACTCTTTTAAATCCCTTGACAAAAAGGGCTTGTTAAAGTTGATAGGACTATGAATACCCATCAAGTTTGAAATAGCTAAGGCAAACATAGAGTAGCCCGCAAAGTCAAAGAAGAGCTCCATACCAAAGGTGTACATGACCGCTAAAGCGTAGAGGTTAAAGAAACCACCTGTCTGCAAGGCCAAATTTTTCAGCGGAGGCAATAATGTCTCTCCTAAAATGTGAGCCAAGATAAACTTGTAGAGGAAGCCCAGCATGATATATTTGACAGCCTCTTCTAGCATATCCATCAGCTCATCCCGCTCAGGAATGGTCTCGTAATTTCATTGAAGCGTTTGAAACGATCAATGGGACCACTTGAGAAAGTCGGCATAAAGAGAAGAAAACGTAAGAATTGCCAAATCGTTAAATCCTTGATGACACCGTCTCTCAACTCAACGATAACCCCAACTGCACGAAAGGTCAAGTAAGAAATCCCTAAAAATCCAAACAAAGATTGAGGTCCATGAATAGCAGGAGATACTTTCACAAAGACGATTGGCAATAGGGATAGAAAGCTAACCAGGTAAAATATCCATTTACTATCCCGCTTTTTCCTGTACCTTTTGTAGAAAGATACAAGCAGTACTTGCCAGATAACATAAAGGATCAAAGCGCTTATTTGATTCGTCTTTCCACCGACCAACATGGTGACGATAAAGAAGAGACTAACAAGCACCTCATACAAGGCAAAGCGTTTCTTGAAAAAAAGACCAATAAAGATAGGTAAAGTCGCAACAATTACGTATAAAAAGTACTGAAGATCACCATAAGGTTCCAAATGAGGTAGCTGTTTATAAAGCTCCATCATCTACTGTTTACCTCGTTAATCAAGCCCTTGATATCAATTTTACCATTAGGCGTTAGCGGCAAACTATCTCGATAAAGAAACTTAGAAGGCATCATATAGGACATCATGATATCTGCTAAGTCTTCCTTGATAGCCTTGGTAATATCGATATCACGCTCAAACTGCTGACGGACACCGTCCTTTAGGATGACATAGGCCAGTAGATTTTGTACCTTGTGGTCCTTGTTATAACGTGGGACAGCAACAGCAGACTCGATAAAGCGAGACTTGTTGAGGTTTTGAGAGACATCTTCAAGCTCAATGCGATAACCATTAAACTTAATCTGGAAATCCATTCGTCCACCATAGAGAAGCAAGCCCTCATCTGTCATGGTTCCTACATCCCCTGTGTGGTAGGCTGGAAGACCTTCGAACTCAAAGAAAGCTTCTGCCGTTTTTTCAGGATTATTCATATAGCCTTTTGAAACAGCTGGTCCAGAAATGATGATTTCTCCCTGTTCACCATTTGGAACTTTCTTACCTTCCCCATCAATGATAAAGGTCGGAGAATCCGCCTTGGTATAGCCGATTGGCAGGCGTTTGAGAGTCTTCAACATCTCATCAGTGACGGCAACTGCTGACAAAGCTACCGTCGCTTCTGTTGGTCCGTAGGCATTGATAATACGGGCATTTGGGAATCGCTCGCGCAGTTTTGAGCAGTTTTGACCGTCAATTCTTCACCATCAAAGTAGAAATGCGTGATTCCTGGCATTTTCTCACTATTAAAGTCTTCTGACAACATGGCCATATCTGCAAAGGACGGTGTTGAGGTCCAGATAGCAATGGGCAAGGAAAAAATTGTCGCAAAGAGTTTTTTGAAGTCCTGAGTAATGGCTGAAGGAAGAGCGAAAAGCGTACCACCCAGTGCCAAGGTTGGCGCCCAATACATGACAGATAGGTCAAAAGAATAAGGGGGCTGAGCCAGCATTTGTGGACGACTTGGCGTCGCAAATTCCTTATCTGTAATCATCCAGTTGGTAAAGCTGAGGAGATTATCCTGGGAAATCTGCACTCCCTTAGGCTTACCAGTCGTACCAGAAGTAAAGATGATGTAGTAGTTGTCATCCCCCTTGACTGGATGGGTCATCTCGTAGCTGGAAGCTTGAGCAAAAGCTTCATGGACTTGCTCCAAATTCAGCATCGCTGTGCTAGTTTGCTCTAATGGAAAATCTGAGATGGCAATAATCAAGCTTGGCTCTGCAACTTCTACGATAGCAGCTACCCGTTCCAAGGCCGAATGGCTATCAATTGGAATGTAGGCATGACCTGACTTAGTTAGCGCTACAAAGGTAGCCAACATCTCATATTCCTGTCCGCCAAAAACGACGACTGGAGATTTCTCAGGCAAGCCTAGTTGGTCGATAGCTGCAGCCAAACTATCCGAATCAGCCTTCAGATCACCATAAGTATGTTCTTGACCTAAAACATTGTAGACAGGATATGTTGGTTGCGTTTGAGCAAAGTGCTCAATCGTTTCAATCATATCTTTTATCGGTTTATTAAACACTGTTCCTCTTCTCCTTTAAACTAGAACTCATTATAAATAAGGTGCCTTGGCTCTGACCAAGGTAACTAAAAAAATAAAGCAAACCAAGCAAGATTACAAAATATAGGACGGTCTGTCCCAAAAACATATACAATTTTCTGTGTTTTCCCATCGTTAGTGTGTTCAATTTTCTATGATTTTTCAAAAAAGCTATGCAACTATGCATTTACTATCTTATCTTCCTAACATTTTACCACTTTATCAACCTTTTTTTCAACTGTTTACCATAACTTAAAAGTTCGTTTTAGCTTATTTTAAGACAAGTTAAAATATTAATAAAAATTGTTTTCAAAAATCTCTTTTCCTCGAAATCCTGACACCCATTATCATACATTAAACAATTAAAGAGATGGCAGCAAACACACGGCTCCCCCTTTGGGCATTTTTATGCTAAAATAGTAGCTATGGATAAAATTATTAAAACAATATCAGAAAGCGGAGCCTTTCGTGCTTTTGTCCTTGATAGCACAGAAACCGTCCGCACTGCTCAAGAAAAACACCAAACCCAAGCTAGTTCAACTGTCGCACTTGGTCGTACCCTTATCGCTAGCCAAATTCTCGCAGCCAATGAAAAAGGAAATACCAAGCTAACGGTTAAAGTTCTTGGAACGAGCTCTCTCGGTGCCATCATCACGGTCGCAGATACCAAGGGCAACGTCAAAGGCTACGTTCAAAATCCAGGTGTTGACATCAAAAAGACTGCAACTGGTGAAGTCCTTGTCGGACCTTTTGTCGGAAATGGTCAATTTCTCGTTATCACAGACTACGGTACTGGAAATCCCTACAACTCCATGACTCCTCTCATCTCTGGGGAGATCGGTGAAGACTTGGCCTATTACCTGACAGAAAGCCAACAAACTCCTTCAGCAGTCGGCCTCAATGTCCTTTTAGACAAAGACGACAAGGTCGAAGTTGCCGGTGGTTTTCTTCTCCAAGTTTTGCCAGGAGCCAAGGAAGAGGAGATTGCTCGCTTTGAAAAACGCATCCAAGAAATGCCTGCCATTTCTACACTTCTGGAAAGCGACGACCATATCGAAGTTCTCCTCAAAGCTATTTATGGGGACGAATCCTACAAACGCCTATCTGAAGAAGAAATCCGTTTCCAATGTGACTGCAGCAAAGACCGCTTTTTAAACGCTCTTGCCAGCCTTCCAAATTCAGACCTAGAGGAAATGAAAGAGGAAGACCACGGGGCAGAAATCACTTGTCAATTCTGCCAAACTACTTACAACTTTGATGAAAACGACCTGGAGGAACTCATTCGTGACAAATCTTAATACACCTTTTATGATTGGCGATGTTGAGATTCCCAATCGTACCGTTTTAGCACCCATGGCTGGTGTAACTAACTCAGCCTTTCGTACCATCGCAAAAGAGCTTGGTGCAGGACTCGTTGTCATGGAAATGGTCTCTGACAAGGGAATCCAATACAACAACGAAAAAACCCTGCACATGCTTCATATCGATGAAGGAGAAAACCCAGTTTCTATCCAACTTTTTGGTAGCGATGAAGACAGCCTAGCACGCGCAGCAGAATTCATCCAAGAAAATACTAAGACCGATATCGTCGATATCAACATGGGCTGCCCAGTTAACAAAATCGTGAAGAATGAAGCTGGCGCTATGTGGCTCAAGGACCCTGACAAGATCTACTCTATCATCAACAAGGTCCAATCTGTCCTTGATATCCCCCTCACCGTTAAAATGCGTACTGGCTGGTCTGATCCATCCCTAGCCGTGGAGAACGCTCTCGCAGCTGAGGCTGCTGGTGTCTCTGCCCTCGCTATGCATGGCCGTACCCGCGAACAAATGTATACTGGCCACGCTGACCTTGAGACCTTGCACGACGTAGCCCAAGCCCTGACCAAGATTCCATTTATCGCTAACGGTGACATCCGTACGGTCCAAGAAGCCAAACAGCGTATCGAAGAAGTTGGGGCTGACGCTGTTATGATTGGCCGCACTGCCATGGGAAATCCCTACCTCTTCAACCAGATTAATCACTATTTTGAAACTGGAGAAATTCTCCCTGATTTGACCTTTGAAGACAAGATGAAAATTGCTTACGAACATTTGAAACGCTTGATTAACCTCAAAGGAGAGAACGTAGCCGTTCGTGAATTCCGTGGACTCGCTCCTCACTACCTTCGGGGAACATCTGGTGCAGCCAAACTTCGTGGAGCCATTTCACAAGCCAGCACCCTGGCAGAGATTGAAGCCCTCTTGCAATTAGATAAAGCTTAATACACAAAAAACCGTAACTCACTTGAAGTTTACGGTTTTTTTATCCAAGGAAATCCTAGATACTATTATTGAATCAAGGCAACACTCGAAACTTTACCATCCGCACCTGTTGTAATTTGGATGATTTTTCCTCCACCGATTTTGGCATTATACTTGCCATCATCAAGAGTGTAAGAGTACCCTCTGATAGAATAGTTTTCTTTCTTTCCATCAGCAGTTTCTACTGTGAATTGCCCCCCTGATGAAACCGTAATCGTTTCGCCATTCGCTCCCTTCCAGTTGCCTGCTGCAGCTGAGAAGTCACCATCCACCATGGTTAAAACTCCCTTGTAGCGTTTATTGTGTTCTGCTTGCTTGTCTTGAAGTTTGCGGTCAGTTGTCGGGTCATAAGTTGACTGGTTAGACTGAACTTGAGAACCTTGCTGAGTTGACGGAGCTTGAGAAGGAGCTGGTTGACTAGGAGTTGCTTGTTCCTGTCTTGATTCAGGTGCTGGTTTCGCTTGTGATTGATCTGCTGTTGTAGAAGACTGCTCAGAAGATGCTTGAGCTTTTTCAGATGAAGCTGAGCTTGAAGATTTTTGAGTCTTGCTTTCTTTGTTAGAAGAAGCTGCCTTAGAACTTGATGATTGGCTTGTCTTGGCAGAGCTACTGGTTTGAGTGGTTTCGTTTTTATTTCCACAAGCTCCCAATAGCAATGTAGAAGCCAATACAGTCGCTGCCATCAATTTGATATAGGTTTTCTTTTTCATTTTTCTACTCCTTTGTAACATTTTTGAAATGTTAAGAAATCTTTTTGTAATATAATTGTAACATTAGACCTTGAATCTGTCAACTATTTAGAGAAACTATTTTAAAAATTGTTTTCTCTACTATTTCTATTCGTAATCGAAACGAAAAAATAGAAAAATTTTCTAGATTAGAGTCATATTTTTTACATCACTCTTGTGTACTCGCTTGCATTGGACTACAATACTATTGAAATAGGATATAGGAGGTAGGGGGTAGATTCTTATGGCAAACAAGTATTTCAAGTATCTTCCTTGGTTGATTTGAGAGCTATTAGCTCTTAACAAAAAGCCTCTTACTATTCGCGAACTGCATTTGATATCTTCTATCTGACTACAGTATTTATGATTGTCTATATAGCTTTGTTATTCCTACACGAAAAATATCTCAAGTATCGATACAAAGACTTTTTTACTCACATGTTGAGCCATTCTAAGAAAGATAGCCATTCATAAAAACAGTCACAACAGAAAAGCAATCTAATAAGGACAAACAAAGAGGTCGGGATTTTAATCCCGACCTATTTATTTCAATCGATATGTTTTTCTTGGTTTCTTTTTAGGCACTCGTTTGAGCCCAACTTCTTCTACATATTCGCCGTATTTTACGAGGAAATTATTGCTGACGATGGGACGACCGGGGTTGATGAGATTGACCAGTTCAGTCCCTTCGTAGACAGTGAACTCCTCCTCCAGGAGATAGAGGAAAGTTGGGTTCCAGTCGAGACGGCCTTGGATTCGTTTGATGGACTCTTGGATAATAGCATAATGGTCAAAGGCGAAGGCACTCTCCTCCAACTCTACTCCCTCAAGGAAGCATTTGCCTGTCTGAAAATCGACATCTACGAAAACGACATCCTTGGCATCGTCTCCTGCCTGAACAAGGTCTAATGCACGACTAGGCAGATAAACCAAATGTGCGATGGTCACTGTCCAGCCACGTGGATCACGACCGGGAGTCGATACGGTCATCAATTGCTCGATTTTTTCCAAAGGAAGATCGAGATTGACTTCTTCTCTCACTTCGCGCTGACAGGCATGTGCAGCATCTTCTCCCTTGTCCATAAAACCTCCAACCAAGGCCAAACAGTTTTGATAAGGGTGAGCCTTGCGACGAATCAGCAGGAGCTTGATTTTTCCTTCGACAAAGCAGTAGGCTACCATATCTACTGTCACACTTGGTTTTTCATATTGAGGGAGTTCCTGCTTGTAGTACCAGTCTAAAAACTCCTCCTGACTGGCATGAATTTCAAAATATTCTTTTTCCGTCATCCCTGCTGGGATCTTCGTGTCCACCATTTTAAACCTCCTTTCGAACTGCCTTGGTCCATTGGTACCATCCTACTAGACTATTAAGTGTGTAAACCCAGTACATACCTTGGATATGGATATTTCACCCCACCAGAGATAGATACTAAAGAGATTGGTTGCAATCCAGAAAATCCATTGCTCACGATAGAGACGTGTCATCAAGAGCTGACCAACACCATTAGTCGCATCGGTAACACTATCACGGAAAGGTCGAGCACTATGGATACTTTGATAAGCTAAGCCCATACTAATCCAGATGATGACAGTCAAGACCAAGTACTTGAGCCAGTCAAGAACAGATAATTTCTTGGCTTCAAAGTGAGATTCTTCTGGTTTTCCTTGATCATTGATACGATTGGACAACCAAGCATAGAGACCAATCGGCTGCATGACAAAGAAGTAAACGGTCGTCAAGACTTCACCATAAAGTCGCATTCATAGCCAAAATCAAATAGATAGCTGAGTTAATGGCCCCAAAGAGATAATTGCTTGCACGCCCTTCTGCTACTAAGATAACACAGACAATCCCAGTCCAAGATGCAAACAAGCTCAGCCAGTCATGGCTTTCTGTATTTTGCGTGAACTCTAAGATTAAGGGAACACTTGACAAGGCGATGAGGTATAACCACTGGAAAAGACTACGGCCAACAAAGAGATCTTTCCAGAGCAGGCGCATGATTCCTGCAAAACCGATCTTGCGGGCTTCTGCATGGACATTTTTAAAATTTTCGATAAATTGTGTGATTTTTTCAGTTACTGTTTTCATAATTTTCTCCTAATCTGCTTGGTAAATGGTATCGATAGCCACTTTGGCTGCTTCATAATTTCCTAGGTAATCCTCAGCTAGATAAACTAGTGGAATGGTGGTTAAATATTGCTCTCTCATCTGGTCCAAATGCTGGGAAAAACTGTGACGAATATGGTCTTCTGCCATGGTCATATCTCTAAAGCCGTCATTGACATAGGAGCCGACAGGTTGAACAAAGAGAATCAAGTCCCATTTTTCCTTAGCCAAGATCGAAACAAAGAGATTGTCAAAGGTTTCTCCTGATAAATCCTCTTGTTCCTCAGCCTCCATGTAATAATCATAGTAGCCCTTGGTTACTAAGGAGTTGGTGTCAGCTATCACTAGACCTCGATTGGCATTGCTATCGATTAACTTAGAGGTCTGGTCATACTGCCCTAAAAGGAGATAATAGTAATCTTTTGGAGTCAATTCATCGTCGCGGACATTGTTTTTTATCTGGTACTCACGTGCGTATTCCAGACTGACCGGTGCATCGTAATACCTTGCCAAATCCTTAGCCAGAGTAGTCTTCCCATTGCTGGCACTTCCCATAATCAACACTTTCTTAGTAAACTGACGACGGAAAGGTTGAGCGATATATTTCCAATATTTGCTTGGATTTTCTCGAATCATAGTCGCTGAGATGCCAAACTTTCTTTCTTGCAAAACGGTCTCAAAGCCACGATTTGATAATTCTTGCTGGTAGTCACGTTCTCCCACAAAAAAGATCAGTTCTTGCTGGGTTTCATCGTAGGAAATCTCCGATAACATCTGATCCAACCACTCCTGCCAGCCCATAGGGTAACGAGGAAGCTTGGTTTCATCTAACTTGCAGACAGAGGTCAACTCGTCATCACGAAAAGCCTCTCTGATATAGCGAAATCTTTTTTGAAGAGTTAAGCCTATCTGCTCCCCTCTGTCTCCCTCATAGCCTGAAACGACTACCCAGACCTGATCACACTGACGCTTTGCTCGCTGGATTAAATCGATATGCCCCTGATGGAGAGGGGCAAAGGTCCCAAATACCACTGCTGTTTTCTTTTTCATACATACTCACATTTTTTTATAATTTTATATTTTTTTGTTTTTCTATGTTTTTTTATTATATCTTATATTTTTTTGTTTTGTCAATAGTTTTTTTATTATTTTTTTATAAAAAGTAGCAAAAAAAGAATCAGGATTCCTCCTGATTCTCTAGTTTTAAGCAATATCAAATTTCAATTGTCCAGCTTTGACACCAATTTTGAGGGTCTTACCTGCTACCAGTTCTCCCTTGAGAAGGAGTTCTGCTAGCTTGTCTTCCACTTCTGTTTGCAGGGTTCTGCGAAGTGGACGGGCTCCCATTTCTGGATTGTAGCCTTGACTAGCTAGTAACTTCAGTGCCGAAGCTTGCAGTTTCAAGTCGATGCCTTTCTCTGCTAGGCTAGCAATCAATGGTTTAACCATGATCTTGACAATTTCCTGCATATGGTCGCTATCCAAACTGTGGAAGACTACCTTTTCATCAATACGGTTGATAAACTCTGGTCGATAAGCTTTTTTCAACTCTTCAAAGATTCGTTTTTCCATATTTTCCTGGTCAAAACGAATGTCCTTGGCCCCAAAACCGACAGTCTTCTCATCACGAAGGGCTGTCGCACCGAGGTTTGACGTCATGATGATAATGGTATTTGAAAAGTCAACCTTGCGCCCCTTGCTATCTGTCAAGACACCGTCATCCAGAACCTGCAAGAGAACATTAAAGATGTCTGGGTGGGCCTTCTCTACCTCGTCAAAGAGGAGAACGGAATAGGGTTTGTTACGAACCTTCTCAGTCAACTCCCCACCTTCTTCGTAGCCCACATAGCCCGGAGGAGCTCCATTGAGACGGCTAGCTGCAAATTTCTCCATATATTCACTCATATCAAAGCGGATAAGGGCTGATTCGTCATCAAAGAGGACTTCTGCCAGAGCCTTGGCCAATTCGGTCTTACCGACTCCTGTCGGCCCTAGGAACATAAAGGAACCAATCGGACGCTTGTGACTGCGAATACCTGACTGGTTACGACGAATGGCACGACTAATACTTGAAACAGCTTGATCTTGACCGATGACCCGTTTGTGCAGTTCAGCTTCCAAGTTCAGATATTTCTTAGCATCCGTTTGCGTCAGTTTTTGGACTGGAATCCCTGACAAATGACTCAAGGTGGTCAAGATTTCAGTCTCTGTTACCAAGTCTTTATAGACAGGCAATTCTTGTTCTTTTGCGATTAGCTGGCCTGCTTGTTTCCACTTGCCATCCATCAAGGCCTTGTCAGCTGGACTCAAGTCGGATTCGTCCGTTCTCACATGCTTGGATTTGTTTTGCACAGTTGCTGCTGCCTCATCCAAGAGGTCGATAGCAGAGTCTGGCAAGTGACGACTAGTCAAGTAACGATGCGCCATCTTAACGGCTGTTTCGACAGCTTCATCTGTGATTTGCACACGGTGGTGTTTCTCATAGGTAGCCTTCAAACCTTGCAAAATGGTCATGCTGTCAGCTAAACTTGGCTCTTCAATAGTCACTTTAGCAAAACGACGAGAAAGGGCTGCATCTTTTTCGATGTGTTTTTGGTATTCTTCCTGAGTGGTTGCACCAACCGTTCTCAAAGTTCCACGTGCCAAGGCTGGCTTCAAGATATTGGCCGCATCCAGAGTCGAATCAATACCGCTACCAGAACCCATGATGGTGTGGAGTTCATCGATAAAGAGGATTACTTTGCCATCTTCCTCGATATCCTTGATGATATTGTTCATACGCTCTTCAAAATCTCCACGGAAACGTGTTCCCGCAACAACATTCATCAAATCAAGCTCCAAAACGCGCATCTTGGCCATTTCAGCTGGTACATCACCACTAGCAATACGCTGGGCAAGTCCAAGGGCCAGAGCTGTTTTCCCGACACCAGCATCTCCAACCAAGACCGGATTGTTCTTGGTCTTCCGACTCAAAATCTGAATCATACGCGAGATTTCTTTGTCTCGACCGATAACTGGCTCTAACTTGCCAGAGCGTGCTTGCTCTGTCAGGTCATGCGTGTAGTCCTCTAGACCGCCACTTGGATTCTGAGGCATGCCCATCATATTGGCCATGGAATTTTGCTTGTCTGCTACCGTGCGATGGCGTTGACGCAAAGCCTTAAGGTCTTCTCTTGTCCAACCTGCACGTTCCTCTAAGTTGCGACGAAGGGCAGCAATTCTGACCTGATCTTTCTGGTCTTCATAAGAAAAGCCTGCTCTCTCCAAGATGCGAGTTGCCAAAGCATTGCCATCATGCAAAATCGCATAGAGGACATGCTCTGTCCCTAGCACCTTTGCATGAACCACTGAGGCCACATACTCTGCTTCTGCAAAGAGAACCTCCAAACGATGGGAAAAAGGCAATTCCGTAAAGGTTTCGTCTTGGCTATAGTCTGTTTCAGTCAGTTCCAAAGCGACCTCTTCTAAACGGTCCATTTCATAAGGATAATCATTTAGAGTCGCACCTGCCACACTGTAACTGTGATTGGACATGGCAATCAATAGATGCCAAGACTCTAGATATCGAGCTCCAAAATGGCCCGCAACCATGTAGGCACTTTCGATACATTCATTCAATGCTTTTGAATAGTTCATCTTACTTCTCTTTTCTATCTACCTCTTGTAATAGCTGTCGGAGCATATTGGCACGAACAACTGAGGATTCTTCCCCTAGGACACTATCTGTTGCTACAGAAGTCAGCAAGTCATCTCCTGCTTGGTCATCAAGTCCTGCTCCACCAAAAGTTGCAGAATATCCTCGTAAATCTCCTGACTAACTCGCTCACCAATCGAATAAAGCAAATCGCGGAGCATCTCATGATGATTGGAAAACTCAATCCGCCCGATGCGAATGTAGCCTCCGCCACCACGCTTGCTCTCAACCAAGTAACCTCTGCTTTCAGTAAAACGTGTCTTGATTACATAGTTGATCTGACTTGGCACAACCTGAAAGGTATCCGCCAACTGACTCCGCTGCAATTCCACGATACCAGATTGGTCTAAAATCGCCTTGATATAGGCTTCGATATGATCTGATGTATTTTTAAATCTCATAGTAAATCAAACTCCTTCTTTGAACCTTGACTATCTTTGACTATACTATCATTTAACACTCTATAAGTCAAATTTTTAAGGCTCAACCATTGGAAATACTGACTTTTTTAAAAAACACTTTGGCATTAATTCGCCTTAGTTTTTCTTGAAAGTTCCTAAAAAAGTCCACAAAAAAGAGCCCTAAAAAGGGCGTAATATTGACGAGTTCAGCAGGCAAGAACTAGCACCTTTGAAGGTGCTTTTTTATTCATCTAATCAATTATCAATAATAATGTTACAATAACTATAATATAAACAATAACTTTCTGAAAGGATTAACATGGATAAGATAGAAATGATTTCTTTTTCAATCCTACTTGATGAAGTTGCTGAAGTAAGGCAACTGCTTGAAAATATTGTAAGTTTGGATAAGACAGTTTATCCAGAACTATCAATAGGTATCCTTCCTTTTGTATCATCTCTCTGTGATGGAATACTAAAGTTTTTACCCAGAGATGTTCATAGTGATTTTCCAAATATTGGAAAACAGGAATTTCAAAAAATAATATCTAGTGTCCGAGTGAGTTATAAGCAATACTCTGATAAAAAATTTAGCAAGGCTAACAAACTGATACTTGAAATAGAGAGACGCTTTTATTCACAAATGGTAGAAAATTACAATTTATTTCAAAAACTCGTAATCAATATTTTTGGACAACATGATTTAGGGGTATATTACTTCAACGAAATTCCATACGCTAACACTAATCAATATCATATTTACCTAGAAAGTATTTTATCGAAAACCGATAAAAAGGATATTTCCTATTTTTGATAAAAAGAGCTACTGATTTATTTTTTTGAATTTAGCAAAGCTTTTAGGAACTTTAATTAATTCAGTAAATCAAAAAACTATTAAGAAGCCTACAATCCAGGATATTAAAATTGAAAACTTTGAACAACGTGATTTTTTCTTATTTGAATCTAAAAGAAGGAATTTTTTAACAGGAGTTCTGCCTACGGGCACTCAGTTATTCTTATTTAACATATTATGCCAGAATAATTTTGTAGTACATATTATGCCAAGTGTCTTAAAATCAAAAAATTACTTTTTTACACGCTCGCTAAGCCAATGCTATTTAGTTAGTATTACAGCCTTACGCTTGATTCTCAATAAGGAAAGCTCTTTATTGCCTGATTTCCAACGGGAGGAAGTTGTTGATATCCTTGATCGCAAAGAAAAAATTTTTAACTTCCGACAAGATTTTAGAAATAATATATTTCATTATAAAATTTCAAATGTCCCATTACAAATATTTACCAATCCCCCGAAATTCTTTTGAAGAACTGATTGAATTTCATTCCTCAAAAAAATTTTTAAAGAGTATCAAAAACTATTATTGGAAGAAATCTTAAAAATAAATGACATAATCAATTCATTTATCAATTGAAAATTAGGTCTTATTTCAGAAAAATAGTTTCATCTCAATTCTATTTTAGAAAAACTAATACTTTTTTCTAAAAACAATAAGTTTTTACCCCCTTTTTCTCTGAACATCTCCGACTTGGAAAAAGTTCCCTTCACCGGTACCCTACTGGCCAAAATGATTTTTCAAAAAGAGGGGGGAGTCAATATCCTTTCAATTCCACAAATCTTTTAGCGATTACCTTTCTACGGCTATTTATATAACGAGTAGTTTTATTTAGTTTCTCTGCCACGTCTTCCCAAGTCGCACCAGCTTCTAAATATCTCATTTTAAAAATTACTAGATCACTTTCAATTAAGTTTTCCATCAAGGTATCTACAACTAGTTTGAAGCCTTCTAAATATCTTAGTGTTTGGTCTTCTTCAATTCTAATGATGGTTGCTTCAGTAGGACTATATACTGTCTTGCCTTTCCCACCAGTATAATCTTCAGTGCTATGTTTCTTATTATGTATCAGTTCCTGTCTTCTCAAATAAATTTTATTAGCAATCGTTCTATATCGCCCTAACTCAATATCTATCTCGTCCAGATCTCTGTTACTCAGCTCGTACATCGGTAAGTACCTCCACTTAAATTTTAAAAATTATTTATCTTGCAATTTGTCAAATTGTAAATTCTGTCAAACTGACAAAAAATGCTGAAAGCCTACTAATACTCAAGTTAGAAGGTATTGCTGTTTTAAGTTTGACAACTCTTCAATATGACAAGTTCAAGGGAAATTTCTTTAATTTATCCCCTCAGTTTCTCATATCTTACATTCTGTGAAACTCACTCCATTCTGTAAACCCCTGATATACCTTGCTTTCAAGCTATTACTTCTTTTCAGTTTATGCTTACTTTGTTATGTGAAACTTAGTAAAGCATAAAAGTAGGACTAGCGATATTTCTTTTGTTTGAGCCATATATCACTAGCCTTACTTAATTTGTTCCCTATTTTTCTAAATACACTTTAATGTCCCGATATTCCTTAGAAAAATTCATCCATCCGCTAGAATCAGGGTTTAAGAATGGTAGGACAGTAAGCGGACTTACTTCTGTTCGATACGGCGATAGAGAATATCTCTGACTTATTTCTCTGACTACACCTGTATGGATTTCTTCTACATCCTTCTTCAGTTCTTGAATTTCATCATATGCGTCCAGAATTCGTCTAAGTTTTTTTCGGTATTGTTTATAGATCTTCTTAGTTTCCATCCGTTGCTTAGTTTCTTTAAAAATGTATTCAAAGATGACTGCATTAGCTTCTGAAAAATCACTATCAAATTTTTCCTGAAGAGCATTAATAGCTTTTTCCATCTTTTCCAGCTGCTCTAAAGATTCTAAGTTATTTGACAAAAAAGAATCTATGTTCTCAAATGAGACTGCTTGATTGCCTAACAGGCTTTTCCTTTTTTCGCTTAACTGTTCTCGTGCTGAATTAATCTTACTTTTTTTATTATCTAGATCATCCAGTGTTTCAAATACTTGATTAATATCCATTTCTTTCTCCTAGTTCCATTGAATAAAGTAACCACAATCTTCTTCAACTTTTTTTACATCAAATCGGGTATGTAAAATCAACCGTTTCCCAAAATAGTCATTCGCATCCGCCCAGCTAAGTGTATCTTTCTTTCGATCAAACAAAGTAACAAAGTTTTCTAGATCTCCGATAAAGCCTTTTTTGTCGCCTTTATTCCCTAATGTTGTATCATCTACAATTAAAAAGTTATCTACAAAGAATGTTTCACTTGTTCCTGTCTCTTTATCAACTTTAAGAAGATAATTTCCTGAAGTGTCTTTCATTTTTTCTAAGACACTAAATAGTGATTGACTAACAACCATAGATACATTACGCTCTGGATTGATTAAAGAAACAATAGATTTCAAATCGTCCATACTTGTAGCAGTTTGAACGTTAGCAGTCTGCAAGATTTTTCCGATTTCTCTATTTCGTGTTCTACGTTTTAATTTAATAATCTTCTTACCAAGAAAATCCGTTAAATTATATTGTCCATCGTCTAATTGTTCCTGTGAAAAATCAAGTTTTCCACTGAATAATTTAACTAAGTAATCAATGCTGATAGTTTTCTTTTTATCTTCTTCTGTTCTATCAACCGAATTTTCACTAACTTCTTGTAATGAATCATATTCAAAGTCAGTTACTTCATACTTCCCACCACGGGTACGAGTCTCAATAACATTTACTAGATCAACCAGTTCTTTACGTTGATGTTCATCTTCGTAACTATCAAGGATTGGTTTTTCAATGAGTACATGATTATTTTCTACATTCATCCCTCTAGTGTTATAACCCGTACTTCGGATATAAGCTTCTAGATTTTCTTTTTGTTTAGCTAAGTTAGTTGTCATTTTTTTGCTCCTTCATCTTTTAATATCTGATTTTTGTTTATAATTTTTTCTAAAATTCTTTGCTCTTAGCTTTTCTTTTATGACTCTCCGAGCCTTTAGAATCATTTTTTCTAGATTTTGATTTGTCTTGTTTGTTAGCATATTTTTCTAGTATTTCTTGTTTCCGTTGTTCTAAGCTATCATCTTCTTTTGTACACTGAGAAAAGATTTTCTGTCTTTTCTCTGGATCCATAGAAAACTTATTGGCTACCACATACCCTAAAGAAGTATCTCCTGCCATAATACTCACCCCCTTTCTATGCAAACAAAAAGGGACATACCACTAGCATTATATGCTTACGGTATGTCCCTGAGTTGTTCTCAATAGACTTATTTTTTAGTTTCTTTTTTGACTAGATGAGTAAATTTCCCATCTGAGTAGAATAAAGTTATCTCTCCAAACCTTGGAACTTTTTCTATCTCTATTATACCACATTTTTCGTAGACAACAAAGCCTTTTTCTGTTGCAAATCGCATTTTATCATCATTCATTGATATTCTCCCCTCACTGTGTTTATAGTGTATCTCTTATCTTTGATCGTAAAAGCTTTGAAAAGTGTTCCCTTCTAAACCTTTCAAAATTCTACTTGAGTTTCTAGCATTGTAAACAGTCCGCAGTTCACTACTATCTAGGTTTCGTGTTGAAAATCGTAGTTTCTCGATTATTGATAATATCAAACAAGAAATCCTGTTCCCAATCGCTCTTAGGGATTACCGTCCCATTTTTTCCCCCTAGGTCATCGATGATTAGAAAATCAACATCAACAAGCTTTTTAACTGCCTCATACTCTGTTAAGTTTGCATTTCTTCCATAAGCCCAGCCTTCTTTTATCTGCTTGATAATCTCGGTTAAGCTGACAAACAAAACACTCTTAGGCTCGTTCTTCTCTCTGAAACTCTCATTGATTTCTTTAGCTAGTGCAAGAGATAAATGACTTTTTCCTATTCCTGTGCTACCGCTGATTAAAGTATTTCCTGTCATACCTGCAAGGTACTTCTGGACTTGCCCCTTTACAAACTCTAACATCTGATGCTCCTCTGTCGTCTTAACAAAGAAATTATCAAACGTTGCCCCCTTCAACTCGTTAGGAATCGTACTATCACGCATTAAGACATCATAAGTTTTAAAGTAAGCCTGTCTGTCCTCAAACTGCTGTAATAGGTCTTGTCTCTTTTTGTTTAATCTCTCCCTTCACACACTCCGGGCAAAATGCTTGTACGTTTTCTTTCTGAACCCCCTAATACCGGTACAGAAATTTCCCAATAATTTACCTGGTGAATATCGCAAACTTTATCCGATATTTTTCTGTTATTAAATTCTTTAAATTGTTCCTTCATCTTTGCAACTCCTAAAATGGTAGGTCTGGGAAGTTGTCTTCAGACTTCCCTTTTATGGTTTTAGGCTTTTGATTCAAATAACCGTCAAACTTAGATCCAAAAAGTGTTTCTGGTCTCAGATACTTAGAAAATTCAGGACTATCCTTTCCATTCTGCCGTTTTAATATCTATCACCTGTTTAAAAATCTTCAAGTGTATAGCCTTCTTTGAATCGTGCTAGTAAAAGCCTTTTTGTCTTATCAACAAACTTATACCGCTTATTAGCTACTTGGTTCAGATAAGCAATAGGAATCCAAAGTTCTTTATGTTTTGTTTTCTCTAAATCTTTTATAGCTGTTTCTTCAAGCCAAGTAGGAAAAGTGAAGTCGGGATTTCCCGACAATATATTATCTAAATATAAATTATTACTCTTACTATTAACTCTATTCTCTTTCTCTATCTCTGTTGGACATGAGTTGGAAATAGTCTTTTTATTTTGGACATTCTCCAATTTTGGTAAATTTTGACTATTTTTTCTTTGGTCTCGCTTGTATTTTGCCCAATTTGTTTCACTCTCAACCATGGCTTTTGCTTGCGATAATGTAGCATGGCCATCATCGTCTATCTGAATCAGTCCACATTTTGTAAAATATGCAACTGTCATATTTATATCATCTTCAGAAACATCCAGTTTTAAAGCTAATTCCTGTACCAAACTATCAAAATATCCTTCATAGTACAAAATACAATCATCTTCTAAACTTTCCAACATAAGACGGATATAAATCACTGTCATAGTGTAGCCACCAGGCATATTTTTAAGTCGCTTAATAAAAAGGTTGTCAAAAAATTTCTTATCAACTTTTAACCAAAAATATATTTTAGTCTTTGCCATCATCTACCCCCAAAAACTTTAAAACATCTGAGATTTTATAATACGCTTTTCTAGTATCTTCAATAGGCGGTATATACTGCGGTAGTCCTGCACATTCCCATTTTGTCAAGGTTTTATCTCCTATGCCCAGTTCTTCCTTTAGTTCCACCTTGCTGATTAAATCTAATCTTTTTTGAGGTACTTTCTCATGACTTTTTAAATACCGTTCCACTGCTTCCAAAATCTTAGACTTTAAATCTTCAATCATTTTTTCAAACATCTTAGTACCCCCATGGCTTAACCCCTGCAAGTTGAATATATCGCCCATAATCAGGGCTTAAATCCTCGCTAGGTGTTTCTATTGTCTGTGTACTTTCTCGCTCAATTTGGGCGCTTTTTCTTACGGTCTCGGTGGTTTAGATAGATCAGAAAGCCAATCAGTACCACGGTAAAAAGATAACCGCCTGTGCATTGCTTAAATCTAGTTCATTCATGTCTATGCCCTCGCTTGGTAATTCTTGATATAATTCACTTGATAGCTGTGCTCCATCTTCAGAAAGTCGTACACCTCTTCTGGAGTTACTTTATCATCTAAAAAGTCAATGATGAACTGAAAGAGGTTCGGATGTCTATCCTTGATTTTAGTCATTAGCTTATCAAATTCTGATTGTGTCATTGCATTGCCTCCTCAAACTGCTCTATAAGATGATCTTTACTTACTTTCCGATTAGCATTTTTAGAATTAAAAAGAATATCTTTCAAGGTTATAGTAGCCTCTAAATACTCCTTTTCAGCATGTTCTATATACGCCTGTTGCTCTGCTTCGTTGTCAAAAAAGTGCTTGGCTTGGCGTTTAAAGAATGCTTGTCGCATAGCGTCCATTTCAAAAACACCAGGGTGGAAAAACATTCCTGTAGTGCTTTTAGAGACTGCCTCGATTTTATGATTTTCATTCAATTCAGGAAGTTCAATCCAAAGTAAGCGGTTTAAATTTTCTTTGATAGCTTTTAATTGTCCTGATAAGAGTCCTATTCTCAAAAAATCATTGTTTTCGTCTGCTTGGTGTAATTCCATACTAATTCTATCCAAGCTTTTAGCGATAATATCGTATGTTGTTTCTGTCATAGTCTGTTTTCCCTTTTTCCTATATTGGATTATTTCACCACTCCAAACGCTGGGCGATTGCCCCAAGTTGACGAACGCTTGTAGCAGTGTTTCGTGAGAATTACCCATCTTTCAGCTAAACAAGGTCTTAGAATCACCCTGTCAGCACTTGATTTTCAAAACCTTTTCTAATTGCTTGCCTGCTCTTCGGTTTTTCTTTAGATATTTGATAGAATAGATATTTTTTGATATAATCAGAGCATAGAAAAAATTTCTATACTCTGAATCTGTGTCGCTTGCTCGCCTTGTCTAAAATTTGAGCAAGTGATTTTTTTATTTTCTTTTTGCATGATTACTACCTGACTTTGGTTTTATAAAGCAAGTCTTTGCTTTCGATAAGATCTAGAATCCAACTGATTCCCTGTTCTACTGTTTCAAGAAATGCGCCCAGGTCTTCACTGTCCAAGTTCTCGTAGTTCATACAAAGATATTCGGCTAGTTGTCTGTCTTTCTCAACTAGCTTTTTTTAAAAATCCTTGGGAATACTTAGGGAATTTCTAACCCTTTGGCATTTGTAACTGTCTTAAAATCATTTTCCATTTTCTATACTCCTATACTTTAAAAATTAATTCCTTAATTTCTGAATATCCCCTATTCAAATTAATCATAGCTATTGCCATATCTTCCAAACGTTTATAGTTTGTGAGTTCTGCACTTGTCAAGCCATCAATACCGTTTTCACTTTCTCGCTCTTGCATGAGTTGGGACTTGTTTTTCCCTGTCGCTCCCTTTAGCAGTAAGTTTGTAAGTGTACTATAAGCATGCTTGGGTGCTTTCTCCCATGATTTGATAGCTTCGGTTAAGGTCTTGCGCTTTGGTTTTTCCAGTTCTCTTTGAAGATAGCGTTTAGAAAGTTCATCACGCATTTCAAAGAAGGCTTTGACTAGGTTGGTTTTGAAGTTGGCCACTTGCTCGGTATTCTTTAAGAATGTAATCAGCAAAGTAGCCTGTTGCTCGTTCAAAATATAATCTTTTGCCTGTTGTCCACTTTGTAAAGGTCGCATTTTAAATGACACCTTTCCAAATTGCTCCAGTCGTCCAATCTGTTTTCTAATGTGTTCCTGTATTGCGTGGTGCTTTACTCCAGCACATTCAGCTATGATTGCACTCGTAGTATACGGCTCTTTCTTGCCGTCTATATATACTAGTTCCATAAGTTTCCTTTCTTCTTGTTGCTCGTGCTTGCCACCTAAAACAGTAGCAAGGTAAGGCATTAAAGTAGGGTAAAATCGGAGAATATGAACCCCTACAAACCCTTGATACTGCTATAGGTAGCAAGCAAATTACACTAGCAAATAGTTAGCTAGATCCGTTTATCAATCCCCAGTGGTAAAGCACCACATGAGAAATTTATAAATGTAAGATAGTATTACGATTGTGTTGCTCCTTTCTAACTATAAAATAGTTCATCTATGGTTATGTCTGATTTGATTTCTGCAACCATTGACTTAATCGCTAGGCGTTCTTTGTCATTGAATGGTGTTTTTCCTAATTCTTTGTTGTTATAAGACTGCAAAGAAATACCTAACTTGTCCGCCATCTGTTGCTGTGTAAACCCTAACATAACCCGATAGCCTTTTAATTTACTCATAGGTCCCCTCCTTTCTTAGAAAATCTCCCTCCACGAATAGATTGAAAGTGTGAAAAGTTGGATTATGCACATTTTTCCTGTGCTTGATTGTATAATACACAATTATTTTTCTGATGTCAACTATTTTTTTAAAATTTACACAAAAAAATGTACTTTTTGAAAAAATAGTTTATAATCATCTATGAAAGGCGTGAAAAACATGAATAGATTAAAAGAATTAAGACAAGAGAAAAAGCTATCCCAAAAGGAATTAGCTGAAAATATAGGAGTTCATTATCGAACTCTTCAAAATTGGGAAAATGAAGAAAGCCAAATCAAACCAGAAAAAGCAAAACAATTAGCTGATTTCTTTGGAGTAAGTGTTGCCTACTTGCTAAATTACTCAAATAGTAAAAAAGACCCATTTGATGGTTACATCCCAACACCAAGAGAGTATCGTTCATGGCAAGAATTTGACTATATGCAATTGTCAAAAACCGATTTAAATTTTTATGACTATGAAAAATTAAGAAAGCATCTTGATCCATTCGCTCTAGAATTGATGCTTAACTACTTTTTCTGCACCGATGATGAAAGAGAACTGCTTAGAACTATTGCAAAAAAATTCGCAAAGAAAGATGCAGTATCATTTAAAAAAAATAACGACAAGTAATATTATTTGAAAGTACTGATAAGGAGTAAACCCCATGGGATTTTTTGACACTGTAAAACAAGAAGGTAGTTTTTCTACTGCATCTGGAGCAAATGGACTACACTACGTTGTCCTTCAGGTAACTTTGAAAGAAAAGTTTTTCGGTACTGGATCAGGAAACCTTACAGAATTAGAAGATGTTATCAATAAACAAGCTTCAAAAGGTTATCGCCTGCATACAATCACAACCGCCAATGGCGGAAGCAAAGGACTAGGCGGTGGTGACCGTATCCAAGCCACAATGGTTTTTGAGAAGATTATCTAAAACCTATCTCCGCCAATAATAGTCTGATTTTTCAGGTATTATGTGCGAAAATGGAGGGAATTTGAAGGTTTGATTAACAGAAAGGAGAATAATGAACGATAAAAGAAAGCAACTCTTAAGCTACCAAGCATTGATAGATAAGATGGTCGCAAATGGTATTCTGTTCAATATTTTTGATCAGAACACTGCCAAAGATATATTACAAACACGGAACTACTACTATAAAATATCGAGCTATCGAAAACTTTTCAATAAAATAGATGGTAAATATAATATAGAATTTGCGACGTTAGCTGACCTGGCTGTAATTGATATGCAGATACGTTACTTCCTAATGGATATTTGTCTGGACGTTGAACATAGTATCAAAACTGCTCTAATGGATGTTATAACGAAAAATCCAAAAGTTGATGGATACGATATAGTAAAGGATTATGCTGTCTATAATCCTATAGGGTTTACAAATACTAAAAACGCTTTATCAAAAAATCATTACCTAAAAAACGTTTATATCAAACATAAAAATGATATCCCTATATGGGTATTGATTGAAGTCATGGACTTTGGGAATCTATGCTACTTGGTTGAAATGTACTGTGATAAATATCCAAGTAATAAACGGCTAAAAAAAGCGAAGCAGTTAGGGAAATATGCTCGCCATATTCGTAATGCTTGCGCCCATAGCAATGTTATACTGGTGGATGTGTTAGAGCAAACACTATCCCCTTCAAGTTCTATTACTTCTCTTGCTTCTATGCTTAATATCTCTCGGGATATTATAAAATATCGTAAAATACATGATATATTTTCCCTCGTAGTATTGCATCGTGAATATTGTAGTAAAGCACTAGGAAAACAGCGTTTTAAAGAATTTATCAAAATTGCAAAACGTGCTAAAAAACATGAATATTACTACAAACAAAATCCGAAAATTGTAGAAATCTACATAAATTTTGTTAAAACACTTGTAAAAATTTCTAAAAAGTGATATTATATTTCTTAATCGTAAAAGAAACCCTTTTGGGTTACACTGCTCTATGCCTGTATCTCTATATAGGTCAGGGTTACAACAAGAAAATAAGTGTATCAGCTTTTTAGTTGATACACTTTTTCTATTGCTCATATAAGCCCCATATCCGCCTTGTTTCATACTCTGGTATTTATTTACCGTCTGACTGCTTAAAATCGAAAATAGAGGGGTTCTCGTAGCTCCTCGCATGGTATAAACTCAAAACCTTTTCTAATTGCTTGCCTGCTGATGGAAAAGGAGTTAAAACCATGAAAATTACACAACACACGAAAAAAGACGGATCAGCAGTCTACCGCTCCAGTCTCTATCTTGGTATCGATTCTGTAACTGGTAAGAAGGTCAAGACTACCATATCAGCACGAACAAAGAAAGAACTCAGAAACAAGGCCACCCAGGTTAAGGTAGAATTTGAGAAACGGCTCGACACGGAAACAACGCTCACATATAACAACCTATAGCGAACTTGTGGACTTATTCTGGCAAACCTACCAGCATACCATAAAGACTAATACGCAGATAAAGATAAAAGGTTGCTTAAATAATTACCTCTTGCCCTCATTTAGTACTTACAAACTAGATAAACTTACCCCTGTTATTATCCAAACTCAGGTAAATAAATGGGCGGATGAGTACAATCAGGACGGAACGGGATATAAAGAATACAATCACCTTCACGCCTTAAATAAACGTATTCTACAGTATGGAGTTTCTATCCAGGCATTGGATAATAACCCTGCTCGTGATGTTGTCATTCCTAGAAAGATAACAAGAGATAAGCAAGAAATTAAATACTTTCAAGATCAGGAACTTAAAAACTTCCTCTCCTATCTCGATAACCTAGAAAATACCTTTATCAATTTTTATGATACCGTGCTTTATAAGACACTCCTAGCTACTGGACTGCGCATCCGTGAATGTCTGGCCCTGGAATGGTCTGATATTGACCTGCAGAACGGAACAATCGATATTAACAAAACACTCAACATTTTAAACCAGGTAAACACTCCTAAGACAAAATCAAGCTATAGAGTTCTAGATATCGATCATAAAACAGTACTCATGCTTCGTCTCTACCGAGCAAGACAAGCAGAAAACGGTAGAAACATTGGCTTAACCTATGAGAAAGTATTCTCTGATAGCTTTGACAACTATGTCAATACTCGAAAGGTTGATTATCGCCTACATAAGCACTTAAAAAACGCTAACTGTACTGACTTAGGCTTTCATGCTTTCCGACACACTCACGCTAGTATCTTGCTTAATGCTGGCCTGCCATACAAGGAAATACAGACACGGCTTGGCCATGCAAAAATATCTGTAACTATGGATACTTACAGCCATTTATCAAAAGAAAACCAAAAAAGAGCAGTCTCATTCTTTGAAACTGCCCTCGAAAAAATAAAAAGTTCCTAAAAAAGTCCACAAAATAAAAAAAGCAATACATAAAACCCTTATGTATCAACGATTATAGAATGTTTTCGGTATAATTGACTATTATACCGAAATTTTTGATTTTTTTAAAGGAAAAGGGAGCAAGTAAAGAATAATCTTCACCGACTCCCTATTTTTCTAAGTATTTAATCCCAATTCCACCAAGATTTGACGTTTATAGGCAATCTTTTGGACTTCCTTGTCCTCATCTTCAGACCAATCTAGTTTAATTTCTGAAACAATTTGCCCAGGGCGGTTTTTTAGGATATAGATGCGGTCGCTGAGATTGAGGGCCTCCTCGATACTATGTGTGATGATCAAAGTCGTCAGCTGCAACTGTTTGTGAATCTCCAGATACCAAGCGTGGAGTTCCATCTTGGTCATCTCATCCAAGGCACTAAAGGCCTCGTCCAAGAGAAAGAGCTTGTGCCCGAAAAGATAAGTGCGGAGTAAGGCTACACGCTGGCGCATCCCTCCGCTGAGTTCATGAGGATACTTATCCCGTACAGCTGTCAACTGGAAGGTCGCAAGAATTTCATCCGCGCGAGCAATAGCTTCAGCCTTATTAACCTTTTGGATCAAGAGGGGCAGGATGATATTGCCAAGCACCGTCTTGTGCTCCAAGAGCAGATCCTTTTGTAACATATAACTCACGCGCCCCTTGGGATTTTCCTCGCCATCAAGGATAATTCGTCCAGACTGGACCTCTAAAATCCCTGCGATTAGATTAAAGAGGGTAGTTTTTCCAACACCACTGGGACCTAGGATAGAAACCACTTCACCTGACGTCACCTGCAGGTTGATGTCCTCTAAAATCCTTTCCTCGCCATAGGCATAGCTTACGTGTTCTAGTCTAATTTCTGTCATTATTTTACAAATTCGTTGGTGAAGCCCTTGTCTGTCAAGTCTTCTTTGAGGATACCATTTTCTTTATCCCATTTGTAGAAAGCATTCCAACGGTCTGCGTCAAATTGTCCCCATTTTTCCTTGTCGCTTGCGTATTCTTTCGACAAGTATTTTTGAGATTCGATGACAAAGTCACGTTTTTCCTTAAGTTCAGGGGCATTCTTGATGAGGATATCTGCAGCTTCTTCTGGGTGTTCCATAGCGTATTGGTAGCCTTTTTTAATGGCTTGGATGACTTTACGTGCTTCTTCTTTGTTGTCTTTGAGGTAGTCGTTGTTGGCAATGATGACTGGTGAGTAGTAGTCAAACTCTTTTACGTAGTCTTTCAAGTACATGAAGTTAGCATCCACACCTTGCGATTTAGCAAGGATACCGTCCCAACCGTAGTAGATCCAAGCAGTGTCAAAGACGCCATTGGCAATCGGTGTGATCGAGTTTGAGTCGTTGTTTGGTACTTTTTCTACCTTCTCAAAGTCCCCACCTTGTGATTCTACCAAGGTTTTCAACATGGCCAGTTCCGTTGGGTCATTCCAGGTTCCGTATTTCTTCCCAACCAAGTCTTTTGGACTGGTGACATTGTCAGATTTACGTGAGATGATTCCAGATGTATTGTGCTCTACGATAGCTGCAACGGCAGTAATGCCTGCCCCTTTTTCCAATTTCTTAGCCATGTAGTCTTGGAAATAGATAGCAAATGGCGCCTTGCCGTTGATAACCAAGTCAGAAGAACTTTCTTCTGGTGGCAATTTCAAATCAACATCCACTCCAGCTTCTTTGAAATAACCTTTTTCCTTTGCTACATAAAGCCCTGTGTGGTTGGTATTTGGCGTCCAGTCTAGGATAAAGTCAATTTTCTTGAGTTCTGCTTCTTTGTTGTTCTTAGAAGCAGTTCCTTGACCACAAGCTACAAGCACAACAGCTACAAGAGCTGTTACAATCGTTAAAAACACTTTCCATGTTTTCTTCATTTTCATTTCCTCTTTTCTTTTTTCAAAACGCTCTATTTTAAGTACGTTTCCATTTAATCACATATTTTTCACTGATATCAACCAGCTTCATACCCAGAAGACTGATAATCGACACCAGAATAATAATGGCAAACATGGTATCATACTGAAACAGCTTTTTAGACTGAATCATATAAACACCAAGACCTTCAAAACCTCCTAGCCACTCAGATACCACGGTTGTGATAAAGGCGTAGGAGACACTGACCCTCAGACCTGCATAAAGTAAGGCAGGCTAACCGGGATTTTAAAATGCCACAGGATTTGCCAAGGGTTTGCTCGCATCAGACTAAATAAGGTCAGCATATCCTTGTCACAATGTCTAAAACCGTCCAAGATACTAACAATAATAGGGAAGGTTGTCGTCAGGATAATCAAGACAATCTTGGGCAAAATCCCATAGCCTAGCCACAAGACCAAGATAGGCGCTATGGCAATGGTCGGAATAGTCTGAACAACCACCATCATAGGGTAGATGAGATCATTGAGCCAAGAGAGACTATCCATGAGCACAGCCATGATACAAGCAATCAAAACTCCCAAAACTAGACCTAGCAAAGCCACTCTCAAGGTTGCCCAGCTATGGTACCAGAGAAATTCTCTGTCACGAACAAAGGACTGGAGAATCTCAAGAGGAGTTGGCAGGATAAACTTGGGTAAAAGTTTGAATATTCCCGCTAACTGCCAGACCGACAAGACTCCGAGAAATCCCAAAAGACTAATCTGTCGTCTCATCATACTTTTCAAGTTTCTCATCGATGCTTAAAATCTCTCCTACATTTATTTTGACATTGGCAAAGACATTATCTGCCTCCTGCCCGGCCACTTCAAGCGCTTCTTTGAGAATACGCATAAGCTCATCAAACTCCCCTTCCAAAACCGTTTCAAAGGGTGTCACCACCATGGTCACGGACTGAGCTTGCAGATAAGCAATCACTTGATCGATAATAGCGATTCGATCAATCCCCTGTGATAGGGGTAAGACTTGCAAGGCAATGCTTGCTTTCATAAAAACCTCCTCTTCTCAGTTTTTCTTTTTGACAAAAAGAAAAACCTTTGCCATATATGGAAAAGGTACAGAATTCGGCTAAGTATCGTTCCCTACGCTGGCATTACCCAGATCAGGTGCGGTCGAAGTTTAACACTTCCTCTCAGACTGTACACAGACTCCCATATCTTATATGGAGATATAGTAACGCAAATACAAGGAAAGTCAAGGAAACTGCTTACAGAAAACCATGAAAAAGAGTTTAAAGGCAAATGCTTTAAACTCTTTCATATCTTTCTTATTTAGCCTCGTACCAGGTTGCTCCTTCATTCTCATCAGCGATGAGGGGAACACTGAGCTGGATGGCATCTTCCATAGTTTGTTTCACTAGAGCTTTGACGGCTGCTAGTTCTGATTTTGGAACCTCAAGGACGATTTCATCATGCACTTGCAAGAGCATCTTGGTCTGATAGCTACCTTCAACTAAAGCTTTGTCTAGCTGAATCATAGCAATTTTGAGAATATCTGCTGCCGATCCCTGGATAGGGGAGTTGATGGCTGTCCGCTCTGCAAAACCACGAATGTTAAAGTTGCGCGAATTGATATCGGGCAACTCACGACGGCGTTTGAAGAGGGTCTCTACATAGCCCTTATCACGCGCTTCACGCACCACTTCTTCCATATAGTTTTTGATTCCAGGAAAACGTTCAAAATAGGTATCAATATAGGCTTTGGCCTTCTTACGGCTGATACCAAGATTGTTTGCCAAGCCAAAGTCTGAAATCCCGTAAACCACTCCAAAGTTAACAGCCTTGGCATTGCGACGGTCGTTTGGAGTTACATCCTCAGGACGTTCAATTCCAAAGACACGCATGGCTGTCGAGGTATGGATATCCGCTCCCTCTTGAAAGGCCTTAATTAAGTGCTCATCTTTAGAGATATGTGCCAAAACGCGCAACTCAATCTGTGAATAGTCCGAGCTGAGAAGGACACTATCCTCCCACTCAGGTACAAAAGCCTTACGAATGAGGCGGCCTTGTTCCAAACGCACAGGGATATTTTGCAAGTTTGGATCGACACTAGACAGGCGTCCTGTCTGGGTCAAATCCTGCACATAGCGAGTGTGGATCTTGCCATCAGCTAAAATCCAATCCTGCAAACCAATCACATAAGTCGACTGAATCTTAGCAATCTGGCGATAATCTAAAATTTTCTTGACGATTGGGGCAATAGGAGCTAGGCGCTCTAAGACATCCACCGCTGTCGAGTAACCTGTCTTGGTTTTCTTGGTGTATTCGAGGGGAAGACCTAGCTTTTCAAAGAGTAGTTCTCCCAGCTGTTTTGGTGAGTTGATATTAAACTCCTCACCAGCTAGCTCGTAAATCTCCTGAGTTAGCTTTTCAATGACCAACTCATTTTCAGCTTGCATTTCAAGCAAGGTTTCTTTTTTAACCTTAATCCCAGCGATTTCCATCTTGGCAAGAACAAAGGCCAGAGGCTGCTCCATGTCATAGAGGAGGTCTAATTGCCCGTTTTCACTTAATTTTTCAAGTAGGACAGGCTCTGTCTCAACCAATACAGCAACCTTACGAGCTAAGTGCTCCAAGAATTTCTCTCTCTCAGGGATAGCTTTCTTGACCCCTTTGCCGTAGAAGGTTTCATCATCGACTAGGTAAGTTTGACCATAGAGACTCGCAATGGTTGAAATTTCATTATTCTCGACAGTGGAGAGAAGATATTTGGCCAAGCGACTGTCAAAAGCAGGAGCCTGCAGGTTCAAGCCCAAGCGATTTAAAGAACCTTGGCTTTCTTAAAATCATACACTTTCAGAGGTGTTTTTTCTAGAAATTCCTTGAAAATCGGCTCCTGCAAGAGCTCAAGTTTATCTGTAGCGTAAAGTTTATCCCCACAAGACCAAGCAAAACCAACCAAATCATCTGTATGGTAATTCTCACCAAAAAGCTCAAAGTGGAAGATAGAGTCTGCGCTCAGCATGTCTTGACTGATGTGATCAACGATAGTGAAATCCAAACTTTCAGGCGCATTCGTTGATGAAACATTTAAAGCTTGCTTGAGCTGTTTGAAGCCCATTTCATCGTAGAATTTTCCGAGATTTTCCACATCTGGTCCACTATAGAGCAAATCATCAAGGCCAATCTCAATCGGTGCATTTGTCTCAATAGTCGCCAAGGTTTTAGACAAAAAGGCTTGTTCCTTGTCATTGATGAGATTTTCCTTCATCTTAGAAGCCTTCATCCCATTGATATTTTCATAAATTCCCTCTAGCGATCCGTGTTCTAGCAAGAGCTTGATGCCCGTCTTTTCACCGATTTTCGTAACACCAGGGATATTATCAGACTTATCCCCCATGAGGGCCTTGAGATCTATAAACTGAGCTGGTGTGAGGCCCATTTTTTCCATAAGATAGTCTGGCGTAAAGGCCTCAAACTCAGCCACACCTTTCTTAGAAATCTCGACCACCGTATGCTCATCCGTCAACTGGATCAAGTCCTTGTCTCCGCTAACGATTGTCACATCGAAGGAATCCTTCTCAGCCAAGCGACCTAGGGTCCCGATGATATCATCTGCCTCATACTGGGGCAGCTCATAGTGGCGAATCCCAAGATGATCCAACAACTCACGAATGAAGGGAAATTGCTCACGAAACTCATCTGGAGTTTTAGCGCGACCACCTTTGTAGTCTGCATACATTTCTGTTCGGAAAGTCGTCTTACCTGCATCAAAGGCTACCAAAACATGGCTGGGCTCAACTCGCTCCAAGACATGATTCAACATGAGTTGAAAGCCATAGATTGCATTGGTATGAAGACCATTAGCATTTTTAAACCGATCCAACTGCTGATAGAGCGCAAAAAAAGCCCGAAAAGCAACAGAAGATCCATCAATTAATAATAATTTTTTCTTGTCCATACACCCATTATAAAGGAAAGCGAGGAAAAATACCATCGGAAAGAATAGGCAAATAGTCGTGAAGTTCTCTTTTTTATATTCTTTCTAGATTCTAGCTCCGTTACTATCTACTCGATAGCCATCCACAGTGGTATTCACTGCTAAAGCCCCCGAAGCATTGACGTAGTAATGCTTTCCTCCTACTTTGGAACCACTGACTAGACTTCATAGCCCCTGAACTCTCCAAATAATACCATGTTCCGTTTTCCTTGAGCCATCCTGTCTGCATCTCCCCCGATGCCTTTAGATAGTACCAATGCGAACTATCCTTTACCCAACCTGTTGACATGGTCCCATTGTCTTTAAAGTGATACCAACTGCCGTTTATTTTCTTCCAACCAGTTGCGAGTTTCCCGTTCTCACGGTAATTCCAAATACCGTTTTGCTTCTTCCAACCATTCTCCACTGATTCTGTTTCCGTATGCTGAACGTATCGTCTAGCACCACTGTAAGATAGATAGCTGAGCCATTTATAACCGTCCTTTTCTACGATTTGGTCGTATCTAACATTTTCACCAGGATAGTAGTAGTCAATAACTTGTGCTGTACTTGACGGCTGGTTTCGAATGGCAGACTTTTGAGTAAACGTATGAGTCCCACTAGACGACAACCCTGATCCAATAGGATTTCCAGTTCTACCACCATTCCCTACCAAGTCCTTAAAATGGATAAAACCTGTCATAGAGCTAGCTTTTACGCTTCGACGATTGTATTTCTCCCTAACGCCATAGTTATACTCTTCGATCTCAATCGTGTCACCTGATACATTTGATACCCAGGCCACGTGCCCGTAGTAACCTTCTGTCGACCAAGCAATAAGATCCAACTTCTGGCTTAGTGTCAACACGGTAGCCTTCTCTCCTTGCGCGGTGTCCCCATTCATTCGCATTACCGTAGGCAGGAGGAATCTCAAAGCCATTCACACTACTCAAACGAAAGGCCGCAAAAGATGTACACTGGCGAGAATACATCCGCCATTGATCGATTTCAACACTACCGTTTTTGTAATGAATCGGATAGTCATCTCCACGCGCTACACTGTCAGCCTGAACCGATTCACCACCAAACAAAAAAGTACTCGTAACGAACAAAGTAGCCAGTCCTACACCCAACTGAGTATATCCACTCTTCTTAACTCCTGATTTTAAAAACGTCATTCATTCTCCTTAATAATATAAATTTCCGAGGTTACCCTCGTTTATACTATTCGGGAGAAAAAGAAAAAAGTGAGCAAAGCTCACTTCATTTTAGGATTCTTGGTCTAGATAGCGAATTAAATTCTTTTCTGTCAAGATATCTGAGTAGGTGAAGGATTCAACATAAACATTGGCTTGTTTGTCTCCCTCAACGTCCCCAAATTCAACGATAAATAGAGACTGATAAACCTCAATTAGCTTTCCCAATCTATTTTTTTGGCGCTTACGGCCATTCTCCAAAGTCATTTCTACGACTTGTCCCTCATGCGCCTTGATTTCTTCTTTGATTTTTTTCATCTTGGCTACATCTGTAAATGCATCTGACATCTTATGCCTCCCTCTTTGAGATACTCGAAAATTTATTGTATTCTTTTTGGAAAATCAATTCCACTGTTCCACGAGCTCCACTACGGTTTTTCTCGATGATAACCTCTACCTTGTTATTTGGAATTCCTTCCTCTTCTTCACCCGCACGATCATAGTAGTCGTCACGGTATAGAAAGGCTACGATATCCGCGTCTTGCTCAATGGAACCCGATTCACGAATATCAGACAAGACTGGTCTCTTATCCTGACGCTGTTCCACACCACGAGATAACTGACTGAGAGCAATAACTGGAACCTTTAGTTCCTTTGCTAGGATTTTCAACTGACGAGAAATTTCAGAGACTTCTTGTTGCCGATTCTCACGACCAGTCCCTGTGATAAGCTGTAGGTAGTCTATCAAAATCAAGCCTAGATTGCCTGTTTCTTGAGCCAGTTTACGTGAGCGCGAACGAATTTCCGTAATCCGAATCCCTGGCGTATCATCGATATAGATACTCGCGTTGGCTAGGTTCCCTTGAGCAATGGTATATTTTTGCCACTCCTCGTCGGTCAATTGACCAGTACGGATAGAATGAGACTCCACCAAACCTTCTGCTGCCAACATACGGTCTACTAGGCTTTCTGCACCCATTTCCAGTGAAAAAATAGCTACCGTCTTGTCCCACTTGGTTCCAATATTCTGAGCAATGTTCAAAGCAAAGGCTGTTTTACCGACCGCAGGACGAGCTGCTATAATAATCAGTTCCTCCTCATGCAATCCGGTCGTCATATGGTCCAAATCACGATAACCTGTCGCAATACCTGTGATATCCGTTGTTTGTTGTGACCGAACTTCTAGGTTCCCGAAGTTGATATTTAGAATATCACGGATGTTCTTGAAACCACTACGATTGGCATTTTCGCTAACATCAATGAGTCCCTTTTCCGCTTGAGCGATGATTTCATCTGCAGGCTTAGAAGCTTCATAGGCTTGGTTGACAGACTCTGTCAACTTGGAAATCAAGCGACGTAGCATAGCCTTTTCTGCAACTATTTTAGCATAATACTCTGCATTAGCTGAAGTTGGCACAGAGTTGACAATTTCAACAAGATAGGATAAGCCACCAACATTTTGGAGGTCCCCTTGACTATCCAAAATCGTCCGAACTGTTGTCGCATCAATTGCTTCTCCACGATCTGACAAGTCCACCATCGCTTGGAAAATCAACCGATGAGCATACTTAAAGAAGTCACGAGAATCAATGTATTCCCGTACAAAAACGAGTTTACTCTCATCTATAAAAATAGCCCCCAGAACAGATTGTTCTGCCAAAATATCCTGAGGTTGAACTCGTAGTTCTTCTACTTCTGCCATCCGACTTTCCTTCCTTTTACAATCTTGTCAAGAAGTTGTAAACTTAACCTTCTTTTACACGAAGATTGATGACACTTGTAACATCTTGATAGATCTTCACTGGTACATCAATCAAACCAACTGCTCGAATTGGTGCTTTTACTTGAATGTGACGTTTGTCAATCTTGATACCAAATTGCTTTTGCAACTCTTCCGCAATCTTCTTGTTAGTGATGGAGCCAAATGTACGGCCATCCGGTCCAACCTTCTCAACAAACTCTACAACAGTCTCTTCTGCTTCAAGCTTGGCCTTGATGGCCTTTGCTTCGGCAATCATCTCTGCATGAGCCTTTTCTTCAGATTTTTGTTTTCCACGCAACTCACCCACTGCTTGAGCAGTCGCTTCCTTGGCCAAATTCTTTTTAATCAGGAAGTTTTGAGCGTAGCCAGTTGGCACTTCCTTGATTTCGCCTTTTTTCCCTTTTCCTTTAACATCTGCTAAAAAGATTACTTTCATTCTTCTTTCTCCTTTTCCTTTAGTTCATCCAAAACAAGTTGAGTCAATTTTTCTCCTGCTTCTGACAGACTCATATTCTCGATTTGCGCAGCAGCTAGATTAAAGTGACCACCGCCACCCAACTCTTCCATAATGCGTTGTACATTGATTTTACTGCGACTTCGAGCTGAGATTGAGATAAATCCTTGTGTATTTTTCGCTAGAACGAAGCTGGCTTCAATACCGGACATGGCCAACATAGCATCGGCAGCCTTACTGATGACAACTGTGTCATAGGTAGTCGAGTCCTTAGCTTGGGCAATCAAGACATCTGAACCCAATTTACGACCTTGTAAAATGAGTTCATTTACCTCACGGTACTCTTCAAAATCTGTCGCAGCAATCTCCTGGATAGCAATACTATCGCTTCCACGTGTCCGAAGGTAGCTAGCAACATCAAAGGTTCGACTCGTTACTCGAGATGTAAAGTTTTTGGTATCCAGCATCATACCAGCCATCAGTACACTGGCCTGCATACGACTCAAACGATTCTTCTTAGAATTTTGGAACTGAATCAATTCTGTTACCAACTCACTCGCACTACTTGCTCCACTTTCGATATAGGTGATTACTGCATTCTCTGGAAAATCCTGATCACGTCGATGGTGGTCAATGATGATGGTTTGAGTAAACAAATCATAAAAACCTTTGGACAAGGTCAAAGCCGTCTTCGAATGATCCACTAAAATCAACAACGAACGATTTGTAACTGAGTTCATCGCATTAGCCAAAGGCAAGAGCTTGGTGACACCCTCTTTTTCCAAGAAGTTGATAGCCCGCTCAATATCTGGTGACATTTGTTCTGCATCATAAACAGCATAGCTATTTTCAGTGATATTGCTAGAAAACAACTGCATACCAACCGCAGACCCCAAGGCATCCATATCTAGATTCTTATGACCAACTACAAATACCTGATCCACACTGCGAATCTTATCTGAAATAGCTGTCATCATCGCTCTCGTACGTGTTCTCGTTCTCTTAACAGAGGCTGCGGAACCACCACCAAAATAGATTGGATTCTTGGTTTCATCATTTTCCTTGACGACCACTTGGTCCCCACCACGAACCTCAGCCAAGTTCAAGTTCCTTAAAGCAACTTTCCCTATCTCATCATGATTTCCATCACCATAAGAAAAGCCCATGCTCAAGGTCAATGGCAACTGTCTCTGCTTAGCCTCCTCACGAAAGGCATCAATCACAGAGAATTTATCATTCATCAAGCCCTCAAGAACTGTGTAATCAGTAAATAAATAAAAGCGGTCCATCCCCACACGCCGAGAAAACATAGCGTATTTACTAGCAAACTCTGAAACAAAATTTGCCACAAAACTATTAATATGACTGATATCGGAGTCGGAGGTTGCATCTTCCAGATCATCGTAGTTGTCTACCGAGATAACCCCAATCACTGGTCGACTAGTTACCAATTCGACAGTTGCTTCATATTCCCCTGAAACGTCAAAGAAATACAGGACACCTGAAGCCTTGTCCATATGAACAGCATATCGTGTCTCCCCTAAGGTAGCATAAGAACCAGGGACCCCCACAGAAGCCTTGATGATGGTTTGAATCAATTCAACATCAATTTCGCCTTCTTCAGTTGTCAAAATCAACTCAGCATAAGGATTAAACCACTCTACTTCGCCAGTAGATAAGTCTAATTTCAGAACACCAACCGGCATTTGTTCGAGCAGCGTGTTTAAGCTATCTTCCGCTTGATGATTTACATATTGGATTTGTTCAATTTCGCTCTTTTTCATACTGTTTTTGCCAGATGAATAAAAAGCAGATAAAGAAGTACAAATAAAAAAACAAGGCACTGATCGTTACAGCAATATTTTGTGAAAAAAATAATCAGCATTGTTAAGGTTCCGAAAGTTGCAATCCCTAGTAGAACCGCAGAAATCGGAGTTAAATTATTTTTTTCATTCTAAACCTCTTGCGCATTATTATATCACAAAAAGCCCTTAAAAAGCGACCTTTAAAAAAATGATAAGCCTCCTTTTTCCTTATTGATTTTTTTATGGTTTGACTGCAAAAAGGAGAATAAGCCCATTATCCTCCTGCACATCTATATACTCTGGTTACTGTCACTTAACGTTCAACGATGAGGGCTGTTCCCATCCCTCCCCGATACAGAGAGTTGCTAAACCAGTTTTAGCATCACGTTTCATCATCTCATGTACCAGAGTCACTAAGATACGGCAGCCTGAAGCTCCAATTGGGTGACCAAGAGCAATCGCGCCACCATTGACATTGACAATATCTGTGTTAAAGCCAAGTGTTTTCCCAACCGCACAAGCCTGAGCAGCAAAGGCTTCATTTGACTCAATCAAGTCGAGATCATCAACTGTCAAATTGCCTTTTTCAAGAGCTTTGCGAGTCGCATAAATCGGTCCACATCCCATCATCTTAGGATCCAAACCTGCACTTGCATACGAACGAATACGAGCAATGACTGGAAGTCCCAATTCTTCAGCTTTTTCAGCACTCATGACCAAGACAGCCGCTGCTCCGTCATTGATACCTGAGGCATTCCCCGCTGTAACAGAACCGTCTTTTTTGAAAACAGGATCTAGCTTAGATAAACTCTCCAAGCTAGCATCTTTTCTAGGAAATTCATCTGTATCAAAGACGATAGGATCGCCTTTGCGTTGAGGAATAACCACCGGAACAATCTCTTCCTTAAAGCGTCCAGATTCTATAGCCGCCACTGCTCGTTTTTGTGACTCTAAAGCAAAAACATCTTGTTCTTCTCGACTGATACCATATTCTTCAGCCACATTTTCAGCTGTAATCCCCATATGGTATTCGTTAAAGGCATCAGACAAACCGTCCTTAATCATGGTATCTACCACTTTCGAATCTCCCATACGGCCGCCCCAACGGAAGTTTGGCAAAACATATGGAGCCTGACTCATATTTTCTGCACCACCAGCCACGACAATATCTGCATCTCCGCACTGAATCGCTTGAGCAGCTAACTGAACTGCCTTTAAACCTGAACCACAAACCTTATTGATAGTAAAGGCTGGTGTAAATTCAGGAACCCCCGCATGAATACTCATTTGGCGAGCCACGTTTTGGCCTAAACCTGCACCTAGGACATTTCCCATAATCACTTCATCTACCTGCTCTGGTTTAATATTCGCTTTTTCCAAAGCACTCTTAATGACCAAAGATCCCAAATCAACAGCAGAAACATTCTTCAAACTCCCGCCAAAGGAACCTAAAGGTGTTCGCACCGCCGAAACAATAACTACGTCTTTCATGACTACCTCCATTTATACCTCATATAATGACTAATGACGCAATATAAAAGTGGTTTACACTGGTGTAAACCACTTTGAAAATTCTATTTTATGATTCTTTTACTTCAAGCAAACCAACTTCACCATCTTCACGACGATACAAAACATTTGTTGTTTGATCTTCTACGTCTACATAGATAAAGAAATCATGTCCCAACAAATCCATTTGAAGAAGCGCTTCTTCCAAATCCATTGGTTTCAAATCAATTTGTTTTGAACGAACCACTTTTGGTTGCACAACATTTGCATCTTCAACTAGAGCATCTGTAAAGAGTTGGCTTGTTGCAACCTTATTTTTATTCTTGCGTTCGATTTTTGTTTTATTTTTACGAATCTGACGTTCGATTTTATCTGTTACGAGGTCAATAGAGCCATACATATCTTGAGAAATATCTTCTGCACGAAGAGTAATTGACCCAAGTGGAATCGTCACCTCAACTTTTGCCGTTTTTTCACGGTAAACTTTCAAGTTGACACGTGCATCCAACTCTTGTTCAGGTTGAAAATATTTTTCGATCTTTTCGAGTTTAGAAACTACATAATTACGAATTGCTTCTGTTACTTCTAGGTTTTCACCACGGATACTATATTTAATCATATAAGTACCTTCTTTCTAAACATTTTTATTTTTCTAACTATATTATAACGCTTTCATTTTCATTTTGCAAATTTTTTCCTCATCTTACAAGGGAAAAAGTTTTGACTTCTAAAACACCTGCCTCTTCAAAAATTCGCTTCACACGATTGATAGTCGCCCCTGTCGTATAGATGTCATCAATAACCAAAATCTTCTTAGGAAGAGGGGCTTCCGTTTTAATATAAAAGGGAATTTCAGTAGCTAATCGTTCTGAGCGATTCTTAGAAGAACTAGCCTTCTCTTCTCTTTTCCCTAGTAAGTCTTGAAAGGAAAATCCTGCCGCCTCAACCAAACCTTCAACCTGATTAAATCCTCTCTCAAGCAATCTTTCAGGACTTAAGGGAATCACCACAAATTCATAGTCTCTATACTTTTTCAACTCATTAGCAAGAACAGAAGCGAAAACTTTTCTAAGCAAAAAATCCCCATCAAACTTATATCGACTAAAGAAGTCTTTCATAGCTTGATTATAGATGAATATCGCTTTATGATTAACTTCGATTCCTTCTTTACACCAAAATTTACAATCTTGACACTGAGTTGACATCCCTGTTTTCATACAGCTTGGACAATAATTCTCACCAATCTTCTCAAAACTAGAAGCACAAGCTGAGCAAAGATAGTTTTGCTCATTCTTTAAAAGAAAGAGATGACTAAAAGTCAAGTTACTCTTTGTTGTCTGTCCACATAACAAACAGTTCATAATCCCGCCTCCTTGTTCATCTGCTTGATTTCCTTGATTGCCTTTTTAATGGAAGTATTTAATCCATCATGAAAGAAGAGCAACTCACCAGTCGGTCTATCCATACTGCGCCCAACTCGCCCTCCAATCTGAATCAAGCTAGACTTGGTAAAGAGACGATGATTAGCATCTACAACGAAAACATCCACAAAAGGGAAGGTAACTCCACGCTCCAAGATTGTTGTACTGATTAGTATTGTTAGTTCCCCATCTCGAAAAGCTTGTACCTGCTCTAATCGATTTTCTGTGACAGAAGATACAAAACCGATATTCTCATTCGGGAACTGCTCCTGCAAGATTTCTTTTAGTTTCTCTCCTTTTTTAATCTCTGATGCAAAAATCAGCAAAGGATAACTTGTTCTTCTCTGTTTCTCAATATAGGTTTTTAAATTGGCTGACAACTTATTTTTCTCTAAACAACGATTAAAATCCGATAACCAAACTGGCTTTGGAATGATCAATGGATTTCCATGAAATCGTCTTGGCAAGCTCAACCTTTTTAATTCTCCTGTGCGAACCATCTTATCTAACTCATCTGTAGAAGTCGCTGTAAGGAATATCTTTACCCCCTCCTCCTTTACACATTGGTTTACAGCATAGTAAAGAACAGAGTTGTCAACATAAGGAAAGGCATCTACTTCGTCCACTATCAGTAAGTCAAAAGCATGATGAAATTTTAACAACTGATGAGTCGTTGCAACTACTAGGGGAGTTCGAAAATAGGGATCTGATTCGCCATGGAGTAGTGCTATGTCGCAAGCAAAGTCATTCTGAAGTCGCTTATACAATTCCAAACACACATCGATTCGAGGACTGGCCAAGCAAACTACGCCACCATCATCAATCACTTTGGCCACAACTTGGTAAATCATCTCTGTCTTTCCAGCACCTGTCACAGCATGAACTAAAATCGATTCTTTCTTTTCGACTGCTTGAATCAACCCCTCTGATACCTTCTCCTGAAAAGGTGTTAACTGACCACGCCATTTGAGAACATCTTGTTTCGGAAAATCTTCCTGCGGAAAATAGTATAAAGCTTGATCACTCCTAACTCGCTTCATCAGCAAGCACTCCCTACAATAGTAGGCTCCAATAGGCAAATGCCATTCTTCTAGAATACTACTATTACAACGTTGACAAAACAGTTTCCCTTTCTCTTTTCTCATTGCTGGTAGTTTCATCGCCACCTGTCGTTCTTCTTTAGTTAATTCTTTCTCAGTAAACAAGCGACCGAGATAGTTTGGATTTACTTTCATACTTCTTTATTCGTAAAAATCTAGCGCTTTAGGTAATTTTTTAGTACAATTAAATCATGGAATTTAGAACAATTAAAGAGGACGGGCAAGTCCAAGAAGAAATCAAAAAATCCCGCTTTATCTGTCACGCAAAGCGTGTCTATAGTGAAGAAGAGGCTCGTGACTTTATCACTGCCATCAAAAAAGAACACTACAAAGCCACCCATAACTGCTCTGCTTTCATTGTAGGGGAACGCAGTGAAATCAAGCGTACGAGTGATGACGGCGAGCCTAGTGGTACTGCTGGAGTCCCTATGCTTGGCGTCTTAGAAAATCATAATCTTACGAATGTCTGCGTAGTGGTTACCCGCTACTTTGGGGGAATTAAGTTAGGCGCTGGCGGTTTGATTCGCGCTTATGCAGGTAGCGTAGCTTTGGCTGTCAAAGAAATTGGTATTATTGAAATCAAAGAGCAAGCTGGCATAGCCATTCAGATGTCTTACGCTCAATACCAAGAGTACAGTAACTTCCTTAAAGAACATAATCTCATGGAACTCGAGACAACCTTCACAGATCAAATTGATACCATAATTTATGTTGATAAGGAAGAGAAAGAAAATACCAAGGCTGCTCTTGTGGAGTTTTTTAATGGAAAGGTTACTTTAACAGATCAAGGTTTACGAGAAGTTGAAGTTCCTGTAAACTTAGTGTAAACAAAGGAGAACAATATGGCATTTGGGAAATTCATTCAAGGACTCGCTGGTAACTTTAGCGAGCAAAATAAAGAAACTCTTATCAAAGAATATGGACAATATCTACTAGAAAATGAAGAAATTCAAAGTGGATATAAACTGATTCGTGACTCAATTATATTTACAAATATCCGTATTATCTTTACAGATAAGCAAGGGGCTACGGGTCGCAAGATGTCTGTTAAATCAATCTTTTTGATGAACATTGTTAACGTTGAAATGGAAACTGCAGGAGTAGGTATAGATGATAGTGAAATTACTATTACTTATTTAGAAAATGTCTTTCTAAAAGCACATAATGAGCATTTTAGTGCTCATAAATTTGAATTTCCTAAGAAAACGGATATTGTTCCACTTTATACCTATTTATTAGAATTGGCTTATCACAATCGACTAAAAATTAATGGCTTAGATCTGTGATATAAAAAAATCCTATCACTTTGATAGGATTTCTATATTTTACAAATAGCCTTGAGCGCGTTATACTAGTATCATCTTATACAAAGAGGTATATCTATGACTATTTATAACAATATCACTGAACTAATCGGACAAACACCAATTGTTAAACTTAATAATATTGTTCCAGAAGGTGCCGCAGACGTCTATGTTAAGCTAGAAGCTTTTAACCCTGGATCGTCAGTAAAAGACCGTATTGCCCTTAGCATGATTGAAAAGGCTGAGCAGGATGGCATTCTAAAAACCGGGTGCTACTATTGTTGAAGCAACGAGTGGAAACACTGGTATCGGTCTTTCATGGGTTGGTGCCGCTAAAGGATATAAAGTTGTTATCGTCATGCCTGAAACGATGAGTGTGGAACGACGTAAGATTATCCAAGCCTATGGTGCTGAACTCGTCCTCACTCCTGGTAGCGAAGGAATGAAAGGAGCAATCGCCAAAGCTCAGGAAATCGCTGCTGAACGCGACGGATTCCTTCCGCTCCAGTTTAACAATCCAGCTAATCCAGAAGTGCATGAAAGAACAACAGGAGCTGAAATTCTAGCTGCTTTCGGTTCTGATGGACTAGATGCCTTTGTGGGTGGTGTCGGTACTGGTGGAACAATCTCAGGTGTTTCTCATGCACTTAAAGCAGCAAATTCTAACATTCAAGTTTTTGCAGTTGAAGCTGATGAATCTGCGATTTTGTCTGGTGAAAAACCAGGACCTCACAAAATTCAAGGTATCTCAGCTGGATTTATTCCTGAAACACTTGACACAAAGGCCTATGACGGTATCGTCCGTGTAACATCAGATGATGCTCTTGCACTTGGTCGTGAAATTGGCGGAAAAGAAGGCTTCCTTGTTGGGATTTCTTCAGCTGCAGCTATCTACGGAGCAATTGAGGTTGCTAAGAAATTAGGTACAGGTAAGAAAGTCCTTGCTTTAGCACCAGATAACGGCGAACGTTATCTGTCTACAGCACTCTATGAATTTGAAGTGTAGTCTCCTAAATGCACTTAGCCCTTATTAAAGGGCTTTTTATTTACTTAAATAGAGGCTGCTCTCTAAAACAAAAAAAGGAAGCAAATTGCTTCCTTTTTTTTAGTTATTCAAGGCTGCTGCCATTGTAGCTGCAACTTCTGCTTCGAAGTCGTTCGCAGCTTTCTCAATTCCTTCACCAACTTCAAAGCGAGCGAACTCAACTACTGAAGCGTTAACTGAATCAAGGTATGCTTCAACTGTCTTGCTGTCGTCCATGATGTAGACTTGTGCTAGAAGTGTGTATGCTTGGTCAACTTTAGTGTTGTCGAGCATGAAGCGGTCCATTTTACCTGGGATGATTTTGTCCCAGATTTTTTCTGGTTTGCCTTCTGCAGCCAATTCAGCTTTGATGTCAGCTTCAGCTTGAGCAATTACTTCGTCAGTCAATTGAGCTTTTGATCCATACTTCAAGTGTGGAAGTGCTGGCTTACCAACCATAGCGCGACTTTCGTTATCTTGGTCAATTACATGGTTCAATTGTGCCAACTCATCTTTAACGAATTGTTCGTCCAATTCTTTGTATGAAAGAACTGTTGGTTTCATCGCAGCGATGTGCATTGAGATTTGTTTAGCAAGCGCCTCATCTCCACCTTCAATAACAGAGATAACACCGATACGGCCACCATTGTGTTGGTATGCTCCAAAGTGTTGGGCGTCTGTTTTTTCAAGCAAAGCAAAACGGCGGAATGAGATTTTTTCACCGATTGTAGCTGTTGCAGATACATATGCAGCTTCAAGAGTTTCACCTGAAGGCATTGTCAAAGCAAGAGCTTCTTCGTTGTTAGCTGGTTTTCCTTCAGCGATTACTTTAGCTGTAGCGTTTACCAAGTCAACAAATTGAGCATTTTTCGCAACAAAGTCAGTTTCAGCATTTACTTCAACTACTGCTGCAACGTTACCGTTAACAAATACACCAGTCAAACCTTCTGCAGCAACACGGTCAGCTTTCTTAGCTGCTTTTGCCATACCTTTTTCGCGAAGCAATTCAATCGCTTTTTCGATATCACCTTCAACTTCAACCAATGCTTTCTTAGCGTCCATAACACCGGCACCAGATTTTTCACGCAACTCTTTTACAAGTTTAGCTGTAATTTCTGCCATTTTGATTCTCCTATATTTTTTAAAAATAGAAGAGCCGGGCTACGCCCCGCCCTCCTAGGTAATTACTATTTATATGAATTAAGCGTTGTCGCCTTCTACAACTTCAACGATTTCTTCGATTGAATCTGCTTGAGCTTCTGAAGCTGCAAATTCTGCTTCAACTGCTGCTGCATCTTCACCTTGACGTCCTTCGATGATAGCGTCAGCCAATTTAGCTGTGATCAATTTAACAGCGCGGATAGCATCATCGTTAGCTGGGATGATTACATCGATATCGTCTGGGTCAGTGTTTGTGTCAACCATCGCTACAACTGGGATTCCCAATTTTTTAGCTTCTTTAACAGCGATTTGCTCTTTATGTGGGTCAACTACGTACATAACATCTGGGATACGAGGCATATCTTCGATACCACCCAAGAATTTTTCAAGACGTGCACGTTGTTTGTTAAGAAGCGCAACTTCTTTCTTAGGAAGAACGTCGAAGATTCCTTCTTCTTCCATACGTTTGATTTCTTTCAAACGAGCGATACGTTTTTGGATAGTTCCCCAGTTAGTAAGAGTTCCACCCAACCAACGGTGGTTGATGTAGTATTGACCTGAACGTTCTGCTTCTTCTTTAACAGCGTCAGCAGCTTGTTTCTTAGTACCAACGAACAATACAACTGCATCGTTTGCAGCTGCATCACGCATGAAGTCATAAGCTTGATCTGCGTATTTTACAGTTTGTTGAAGGTCGATAACGTGGATACCGTTACGCTCAGTGAAGATGTACTTAGCCATCTTAGGGTTCCAGCGACGAGTTTGGTGACCAAAGTGAACACCAGCCTCAAGAAGTTGTTTCATTGAAATTACTGCCATGAGTATTTCTCCTTTTTGTTTTTTCCTCTTCTTGACTTCGACTCGCAAAACGACCCAAAGGCAACTGTTTCACAATTCATCAAGAATGAGTATTATCGTTTACACGACAAGCTTTATTCTACCACATTTTTGCGATATTTTCAAGTGGTTTTGATATATTTCGGCCTTGCTTTCAATTAAAAATAATAAAAGAGACTCAAATCGAGCCTCTTCGTTTCATTCATTAGTTTGGATAGATGTAAGTAACATAACCTTCAGATGTTGTAGTTGGGTTGAACCAGCCACGTTTGTTACCGATTGTACGATCTCCACCGTAGTTTGATTCTGACACTTGGATACGAGATGATGATGAAACTGCTGTAACAACCGCTACGTGTCCATAACCACCATCATTCCAACATGCAATCGCACCAACTTGTGGAGTTGATCCTGTACGGAATCCTGCTGCAGCTGCACTTGTTGCCCACTGAGCTCCGTTACCCCAGTAGTCTCCAGCCCAAGGTGCCAATGTTTTAGCTCCCCAAGTACATTCACCAGTTGGGTAACTTGATGCATTTGAGCTATATGTTGGACGTTGTCTAGCAGGAGTTGGAGCAGGTGCTGGAGTGTAGCTTGAATCTTCATCATCAGATGTCGATGTTGATGTCGCTTGCACTTGAGCTGAGAAGCTTGTATTTCCTGAAGCAACTACTGATTGTTGTTGGCTTGTTTGACGTGCTTTGTAAGCTGCTTCTGCTTCAGCCGCTGCTTTTGCTTCTGCCTCAGCTGCTGCTTTTTGTTCTAGCAAAGTAGCTTTTTCGCCTTCCGCAGTAGCTTTCTCAGCAGCAAGGTTCAACTCAGCAACTTTCAACTCAGCTTGCTTAGTTGTCAATGTTTGAGCATCGTCAGCAAGAGTCTGTTGGTTGGCAATTACGGTATTGATAGCTTCGTTATTCGCAACTTGTTTTTCAGCAATTGATTTTTTATCAGCCTTTTGTTGTTCCAACATTTTGTTGTTAGCTGATACAATCTCGCTCATAGCTGCAACACGTGAAATAGCTTCAGTAATTGATTTTGAGTTTACAATTGTGTTGATGTAGCTAGTTGCAGCACCGTTTGTTTGTGCGCTACGAGCTTGTTTTTCCAATGAGTCATTACGAGCAACAATGTTCTTAGAAAGTTCTGTAATTTCTCCTTCAAGTTTCTTAGACTCAGCTTGAAGTGTTTCATTTTCAGCTTGCAAGCTTGCTTGTTGTGTTTGAATAGCTGTAACTTGCGTTTGGATTTCATCTACTTCTTTTTGAGCTTCTTTTTGTTTAGCTGTCAAATCACTAATCTTACTATCTTGAGCAGCAATTTTTTCATCTGTTGTTTCCGCACGGACAGTTGTTAACACCGCTGCTTGAGAAAATAACATTGTACTTAACAAAAGTGACGCTAAGATTTTTTTCTTCATATTCTGTCAATACTCCTTCTATTTAAGACATTACTAGTATACCAAAAAAAGACATAATAAATATTACGCCTTTGTTACATTTATATTTCTTTCTTATAGATAAATTTTTTCAAAAATAAATTGAAAAATCGCCATCCATAAAAAGTTCAGAATCATTGACGGGACAAGGCTATAGACGATGAATACTGGCATGGAATCTACAGTCAGTCCCACAGCAAGAGCCAAAAGATAGCTCCCCATATCAAACAGAAAACTGATCACAATAATGGTCAACATCCTTGTCCAACGATTTGTCAAAATCACGCTGTTAAACTTGTGGAGCGAAGCACCAATCAAGATAAACAAAAGCGTGGCAATTCCAATCAAGTGGAAAAAATAAATATCGTAAACCAAACCCACTATACAACAATAGGCTAGATAGAGATACTCCGACACCTCGATTGTCTCAAATAAGAGAAACAAGAATAGAAAATGACTGGCTAAATGAAAGTGGGGGAAGAAGGATCCCACCAATTGACCAATATGAGCATCAACTAGAACAACAACGGGGAGTAAAAAGAAAATTCCAACTTGTTTTAACAGTCTCATTGTTAATTCCCCACTAACTCTACCACATGAAGATCTTTGGTGTCAGCACTTAACTTTACTGTTACCTCTCGTGTTAGATAATCACTGCTGTGCGTTGTGGCAACAACCTCGCCAACAGGAATATCCTTAACATTGAAGTTTCCGAGTCCCCCTGTAGTCACCTTATCTCCCGCGCTAATGTCGCTATTACTATTTAATTGACTAATTTTTAGAAGTTCGGTTTCCTTGTCATAACCAACGATAATTCCGTAAATTTCAGTAGAACCATGCAGGATTTTAACGGAAATTTTGTCGGAATTTTCAGTGTTTGTCAATAAGTTGACCGTTGTTGAGTGCTCCTCTACTTTTGAAACACTACCAATTAAGCCCCCGTTTGCAATGGCCAACATATTTTCAGAAGCTCCTTTTGAACTTCCCGCATCAATTGTTAACTCTTGTTTCCAAGATACTGGAGTTCGCATAATCACATCTGCTGCTATGGTTTTTGTAGCCTGCAATTTTGATTTCATATCCAGCAACTGACGTAGTTGTTCATTTTCAGTTTTTAAACTTTCTGATTGATTAGATTCTACCTCTAGTTGATAGAGCTGTTTTTTTAGACTCTCGTTCTCATTATAAGTCTGCGTCAAATGTCCCAAATCTGATTTGAAAGAGTCAAACCACTGAAAGGGTTTCTGAACAATTCTATCTACTAAGGAAATCCCATCTCCTAGTTTCGTCACAATAGCACTTGAATAGGTTGTCACCAATAGTACAGAAACTGTCAGAACTGTGACAAAAACAATGATTAGATATTTTGATTTTTTAAAACGGTTCATATTCCTACCTTTTTACTAAAGATCTACTACTGTGATTTTTTATCAATCTTATAAATCCACTAAGATTTTAAGAAAAATAAGAGACATCCCAGCACCAGAATCACAAGAATCGCCAGTGTATCCTTTTGACACCATCTCAACAGTCTATACTGGCTTCTACCCTTTCCTCCCTGATAACCACGCGCTTCCATGGCTATTGCCAATGAATCTGCACGCTTTAAGCTAGTAGCAAAAAGAGGAATTAAAATCGGAATCATAGCCTTTACTTTTTGAACGATACTGCCTTCGACAAAATCAACTCCACGGGCTTTTTGAGCATTCATAATCCGCGTTGTGTCATCCATCAAGGTTGGAACAAAACGCAAACTCATTGATAACATGAGACCAATTTCATGAACGGGAACTTTCACACGTTTCAGAGGCGCTAAAAGAGATTCAACTGCAGCCGCCAGACTCAAAGGCATGGTCGTTAACGTTAGCAAGGTTGAAAAGAAAATAATCAACACAAAACGACAAAAAATAATCCCAGCTTGTTGCAAAGAATAATCCGTTATTCTTATAAAAGAAAACTCAAATAAGACATTTCCACTTGAAATGAAAAAGAGTTGAAATAGAGTCGTAAAAGCAATCAAGAAAAACATGGATTTTAATCCCTGGACAAAAAATGAGAGGGAAACGCCCGACAAAGCGATAAATATACTTGTTGCTACAAAAAGAATGAGATTGGCGAGGGGATTATTAGCCCAAAATACAATCAAAATCAACAGAATCATAGCGAGCAATTTACTACGGGGATCCAAGCGATGAATGATGGAATCTCCTGGTATATAACGCCCTAAAATCATACTATCCATTTAGCGACTCCTTAAACTCCTCTATCTTGATTGGCAGTTTTTTAAAAGCTACACCTCTATCTGCCAAACGTTTACAAAAGGCTGTGATTTTAGGCACACCTAACTGTACATTTTCCATAGAGGCTACATCTTGGAAGACATCACTTGGTTTGCCACTTTTGACCAAACGCCCCTTTTCCATAACATAGACCTGATCAGCATATGCAGCTACATCATCCATCAAATGCGTTACCAAGACGATTGTCATTCCAGCAAGGTGAAGTTTTTAAACAGGGTCATCAATTCTTTTCTGCCCAAAGGATCTAGTCCAGCTGTCGGCTCATCCAAAACTAAGACAGTTGGCTCCATGGCCAGCATACCTGCTATAGCCACACGTCTCATTTGGCCACCCGAAAGTTCAAAAGGACTGCGCTCAAAGAGTGACTCATCGATGCCTACCAAGGCTAACTTTTCACGCGCAACTTTCTTGGCCTCTTCCTCAGAAACTCCAAAATTTTGCGGTCCAAATGCAACATCTTTCAAAACAGTCTCTTCAAAAACCTGATTTTCAGCAAATTGAAACACTAGACCAATTTGCTTTCGAATCTGACGAATTTCTTTATTGGTTGATGTAGGAGTAATGACGGTATCAAAAACTCGAACAGAACCCTTACTTGGTACCAATAGGCCATTTAAAAGCTGTAAAATCGTTGATTTCCCACTACCTGTGTGCCCTACTAAAGCTGTATAGGAACCATCCTCAATCGTCAAAGAAACATCAGTCAAGGCTGATGAAGATAGGGGAGTCCCCTCTTGATAGGTAAAGCTCACATTTTCTAGAGTAATTCCCATAACTTGTCCTCTAGCTCTCCTTCTGTCAAATAGCCATCCGGCAACTGATAGCCTGTCTTTCTCAAAGATTCTCTCAATTGATTCGTAAAGGGATCATCTAAGCCTATCTGGTCAAGGTCATCCCGAGAAAAAAGTTCTCTTGGGCTACTGGTTGACTCCACTTGGCCTTTTTTCATGACCAAGACACGGTCACTCATCGCAACTTCTTCCAAGTCATGCGTAATGGAGACAACTGTCATCTGATAGTCTTTTCGAATTTCTTGAACTGTCTGAATCAGTTCTCTTCGCCCCTCAGGATCCAACATACTTGTAGCCTCGTCCAGAATCAAAATAGCTGGTCTCAGAGCAACAACTCCTGCAATGGCCACCCGTTGTTTTTGTCCACCAGATAAGCGAGCTGGTTCTCTCTTCTTAAAGTCCAGCATACCCACTAACTCCAAGGATTCAGCTACTCTCTTCTTCATTTCTTCACGAGGAAGTCCCTGGTTTTCTAGGCCAAAAGCAACATCATCTTCAACAGTTGCCCCCACAAATTGATTATCTGGATTTTGAAAAACCATGCCAATTTGTCGGCGCAAGTCCCAAACATTCTCAGAGGACAGCAGTTGGTCATTTATCCAGATTTCTCCAGACTCTGCTTCAAGCAAACCATCAATCAAACGAATAGTTGTTGACTTTCCACTCCCATTATGACCTACAATTGAGAGCCACTCCCCACGTTTCACGTGAAACGAGACATTATTAACATCATAATACTCTTGATCTTCTTTGTATCGAAAAGACAGATCTTTTACTTCAATAATCAATTTCATTTCGAACCAAATGTCCCTTTGAATACATGAGCGCTACTCTTAAAATAATCATAACCAGAGTAGATAGTGAAAAACAAAGCGATATAAAGTAACATTTGCCCAATTAAATTCCAATGTAAGAGCAAAAAGATAATGGCAAACATTTGACTAAAGGTCTTGATTTTCCCTGGCATCGCTGCCGCCAGAACCGTTCCTCCCGTCTCAACGAGCAACAGACGTAGGCCTGTCACAGCGAGTTCACGACAGATGATAATAGCAACAACCCAAGCTGGAGCCATACCCAACTCAATCAACATGATAAAAGCTGACATAACGAGCAACTTATCAGCCATTGGATCAGCAAACTTTCCAAAGTTGCTAACCACATTCCATTTTCGAGCAAGATACCCATCGAGATAATCCGTTATACTAGCAACTGCAAAGATAATCGCTGCCAGCAGGTGACTACCTTGTGAATGACCCAAAGTCAAAACAAGAATAAAGAGAGGTATAAAGAGAATTCTACCAATAGTTAATACATTAGGGATTTGTTCTTTTTTCATTGGTTCTTCCTTAATTTGTAGTGAATGTAAGTGTCACAGTTCCAGTCTGAGTTGTCAGCTTGGAAGTATCGATTGTTTGATTATCCACAGTTAAAGTAACTCCCTTCACTACACCTAAAGTAATCGTCACAGGATTTTTCGTCGAAACTGTTGTTTTTGCGTTTTTATTGTCTGATGACAAGGTCACACCACCTTCAAGGTCACTCCCTGAAACACTAATCCAGCTAGTTGTATCTGAAACTGCCAGTTGAATGATAGCTATTTCCTTACTTGATTTATAGTGTGCCTCAATATGATTGCCCTCACCCGAAACCGTAATTTTTGATTCTAGGGTAGAAGATGTGCTAGACGTCTGACTGCTAGAAGATGAACTAGACGAGGTTGTTGAACTAGTTGAGTTCACAACACTATAATTAGCTGAAGAAGGGCGCATTGGTTGAGTCTGGATATAATTCCAAACATAATAGGTCACAAAAATTAAAATCGACAAAGCAAACAGAACGAAGTAAAACAGAGGGAGATAAGACGTTTTTTTCTTATTTGATCGTCTACGACCAGACAAGTCTTCTTCATCAACATCGACCTCTTCATAGGTAATCATGCTTCCCGAATCATAGGCATCCAAAATGATTCGCTCGTCCAATTCAACCGCCCAGGCATATTTTCTTAAAAAAGAACGAGCATAAAATGGACTAGGAAGGCGATCAAAATCATCAGCCTCCATAGCCTCTAATAAATTCATCTGAATATCCGTTTTTGCCTGCAGTTCTTCTATACTCAATCCCTGATTAATTCTGGCTAAACGCAGAACCTCACCAATCGTTTTTTTTCTCATACTTAACATTCCTTCTTACTAATATTCTTATCTATTTTAGGATGGAAAGATAGTAAAATCAATCAAATCACCATCATCTATCAAACGATGCCCAGCTTCAAGAACATCGTCTAAAGTAATTTCTTGTAAAATTTTTGGTAAATCAAAAATAGTTTCCCCTTTGTCGACTGGTTCATACTGTGTCGCAATAAACTCCAAGGAGTTCATACTACTAAAAAATTCCCCAAACATCTCACTCTTAACAAGATCCAGATGTTCCTCTGTAAGATCTGAATCTTTCGTGAAGTTGAGAATAGCCTTTCGAAATTGATGCGACAACGAAACAGGCTCCTTGGTATCCATCGTCAACATCACAAAATGAAAGCGACTATTCACTTCTACCTCTAAGGACAGCGAGGCATCCAACTTCCCTGTCTCATATAACTTTTGAAATCGCTCAGAAGTCCAACCAAACATCATCGTAAACAGTAATTTTAGCAAAACATTATAACGGTAGCAATCTTCTTCTGCCACCTCACCTGCTCCCCTAATTCCAACAGCAAGTTTTGGTGAAGAAACTTCCATCCGAAGGCTATCTGTTTCTTTGACAGCTTGTAAAGTAAGCTTCTCCTTCCTTACTACTATTTCTTCCAAGTCTCCAAGTTTCTTTTGCGAAAAATACTTCTCAACCGTATCTACATCAAAATTTCCAACTAAAAACAAAGACATATTGACAGGTTTGTAAAAGGCTGTAAAGTTATCTTTTAAGTTATTTAGCTGAATATTGTTAATTGATTTTTCACTTCCAACAATATCGGTTGCCAGAGGAGTATTGGGATAAAGATTTGCTAAGGTTGCAAAAAACAGACGCGAATCTGGATCGTCTTGGTACATCTCACGTTCCTGTTGGATAATTTCCCGCTCTCTCTCAACTGACTCTTCTGTAAAATGCGCAACTGTTACCAATTCTTCAAGCAAATCCAAATTTTCTGATAACTGATCTATTGTTGAAAACAAATAACTCGTCTTTGTAAAACTTGTAAAGCATTGCTATCAGCTCCCAAGCATGTAAAAGACTCCATAATATCTTCAGCATTTTCTCTCTCAAACAGTTTATGTTCAAGAAAATGTGCAATTCCAGCTGGATAAGACTGTAAACCTTTTTCAGATATTGTAAAGCTTGTGTCTACTGATCCAAATTGAACTGTTACAACCCCGTAAACTTCATTAAATTGTTTCTTAGGAAGGAGAGACACTGTCAATCCATTTGATAGACGAGTCTGATAAACCGTCTCCTTTACAGCAGGATAGTATTTTTCTTCAAAGGTAACTGGTGTCATTCTATTCCTTCCATAAAGTATATCGCTTGTAACCGAACACTATTTGCTGCTTTGCAGATAGCTTCTTTGTCAACTTGGTTTAATTTTTCAACCCAACTGTCAAAATCTGATGTGGATTTCCCTAACAGACTATTCAAATAAACTCGCTCGATTAGTGAGGTCTGACTATCTTGCGCAAGCAACAAGGTTCTGCGAATCATCTCCTTGGTCTGTTCAATCTCCAAATCTGTAAAATTACCTTTTTTTAGTTCAAGTAATTGATGATTCATCAATTTTCTGGCTTGATTGCGATTTCCCCGATCAATGCCAGCATACATCCTCAATTGGCCACTAAACAAGTCCAATTGACTGGAGATAGTGTAGGCTAGACCAGCATTTTCCCGAACATTTGTAAAAAGCTTAGAGTGAGCAAAACCACCTAATAGACCATTCATTACTACCATGGCCAAATGATGCTTGTCTCCATAGCTCGTAGAACAATGGTAAGCCAATTCCAAAACGGATTGACCCACATTCTTACGAACCATTCCTTCCCGAAGGACGTTTGAATATGGTTGTTTGTACTGAGGCTTGACATCGATTTGACGCCCAGTAAAAGAGAATGACCTCAACCACTCCTTCACTTCTACTTCATTAAAATCACCCAAGAAAAAGAAATCAATTCGATCATTTTTCAGAGCATCTTGAAAGCAAGTATAACTACTTTTTGGAGACTCATTTGAAATACGTTTTCGTAAATCACTGTATCTTAATTGAAGGCGCTCATCATGGAAGAACAAGCTATCCAACTCCTTATGAGCAAAATAAAATGAATCATCCATATCAGTAGCTAAGCTAGCCAATAATTGTTTTTTTTCAATTTCAAACAAGGCTGGCTCAAAGGCTCCATCTAGAACTAAGGGCGCAAATAAAGTCTGTTTCACTAATTCCAAAATTCGAGAAGTCAGCACATTTTTTTTACTCAAAAACTCATCCCGCACGTAGGTAAATGTTAAATCAAGAATATGTGCCTGTCCTCTACGATAAGCACTCGTAGAAATATCTGTCCCATACAAACTTGCCAAGTATCTGCGAAATGCTTGAGATGTTGGGTAAGCTTTATTGGCAGTCTCCAACATACTCGCACTTAACATGCGTCCTGCTACTGTCTCAAGAGATAAGGGAGCAGTAAAACGAACAGTGATTTTATTAGTTTTAAACTTTTTGGATTGAACAAAATGTGCTGAAATTCCAGGCACTAACTCCATACCTTACCTCCCTACATATAGAACTCTATTATATCATGAAAAAGAAAATTTTTCCTGTTCTCTTTATAGCTTTTAAAAGTAAAATCGTTTTCATTTTGACTGACTTTCCTTCAGTTATTTCAGGGAAAATATGGTATAATACCAAAGATTGAGGTGAATTATGGAATACAAATTATTTGAAGAATTTATTACGCTCCAAGCCCTTCTAAAAGAGCTTGGAATTATACAGAGCGGTGGTGCTATTAAATCCTTTTTAATGGAGCATCAAGTTTACTTTAATGGTGAATTAGAAAATAGACGTGGGAAAAAAATCCGTATTGGAGATACGATTGACATTCCTGATTTAAAGATTGACATCACCTTGACACAACCAAGTTTAAAAGAGCAAGAAGAATACCAAGCAGATAAGATTGAAAAAGAGCGGATTGCTAAACTTGTCAAAGAGATGAATAAGGGTGTAAAGAAAGATAAACAAAAAACTACTTCATCACCTAAACCAAACAAGCTCCACGTTTTCCAGGAAGATAATCATGTGGCTCCAGCATTTAACAATAAAAACCTTTCGAAACTACAAAGAGGCAAAAATTGATTTCAATCCAAAATTAAACGTCTTTTTAGGCCAAAATGCTCAAGGAAAAACCAATATTCTAGAAGCAATCTATTTCTTGGCCTTAACACGTAGTCATCGTACTCGGACAGATAAAAATCTCATTCATTTTGATGAAGAACAACTCCATCTTTCTGGCTTGCTACAGAAAAAAACAGGTTCTATCCCTCTAGAAATTGATCTAACACCGAAAGGGCGTGTGACTAAAGTCAATCATTTAAAACAAGCTCGCCTCTCAGACTACATCGGACATATGAATGTGGTTCTCTTTGCACCTGAAGATCTCCAGTTAATTAAAGGAGCGCCCTCCGTTCGTCGAAAGTTTATAGATATAGAACTGGGACAAATTAAACCAATCTACTTGTCAGACTTGTCAAACTACAACCATATACTCAAACAAAGAAATACCTACCTAAAATCCAGCCAAAAGATTGACGAAACATTTATGTCGGTCTTAGATGATCAGTTAGTAGAGTATGGTTGTCGCGTCATAAAGCATCGGATAAAATTCATTAAAGACTTAGAAAAATTTGGTCAAAAAAAACACTTAGAAATTTCAAATCAATCAGAAAAGTTGTCAATATTTTATCAATCAACTGTCAACTTCACTAATGAAAAAGTCTTAATGGATTCTTTTAAAATAGCTTTAGAGAAAAGTAGATCAAGAGATTTATTTAAAAAGAATACTGGTGTTGGCCCTCATCGAGATGATATTGCTTTCTATATCAATGGTATGGATGCTAATTTTGGAAGTCAAGGGCAACATCGTAGTCTTGTACTTTCTATCAAACTAGCAGAGATTGAACTAATGGAAAGTATTACCAACGAGTCTCCAATACTCTTGCTTGACGATGTTATGAGCGAACTTGACAACACACGACAATTAAAATTACTAGAAACTATTTCACAATCTATCCAAACCTTCATCACGACAACAAGTTTAGACCACTTGCAAAACTTGCCAGAAAATCTTAGTATTTTCAACATCCAAAACGGTAAAATATCTGTAAATTAAAATTGACACCTCTGTAAAAAGAACTCCTGAATTTCAGGAGTTCTTTTTTACTTCTTACATGGAGTAGTTTGGCGCCTCATTAGTGATTTGTACATCATGAGGATGGCTTTCTTTCAAACCAGCCCCAGACATTTCAATAAATTGAGCGTTGTCGTGCAATTCTTTAAGGTTAGCTGCACCACAGTAACCCATACCAGAGCGAATACCGCCAATCATTTGGAAGACAATATCAGCTGCTGCGCCTTTATAGGCAACACGACCTTCGATTCCTTCTGGAACGAGTTTGTTTGCTTCATTAACAGAACCTTGGAAGTAGCGGTCACTTGAACCTTTCTTCATTGCAGCGATTGATCCCATACCACGGTAAGTCTTGAACTTGCGTCCTTGGAAAATTTCAGTTTCACCTGGTGCCTCGTCTGTTCCAGCAAACATTGAACCAAGCATAACTGCATTTCCACCTGCAGCAAGGGCTTTTACAATATCTCCAGAATACTTGATTCCACCATCAGCAATAATCGTTTTTCCATATTCGCGCGCAACTGCTGCCGCATCATAAATTGCTGTCACTTGTGGGACACCTACACCTGCAATCACACGAGTAGTACAGATAGAACCTGGTCCAATCCCGACTTTGACAACATCCACACCCGCATCATAAAGAGCACGCGCACCTTCCGCAGTTGCAATATTACCAGCAATCAAAGTACGGTCTGGGAAATGAGCACGAATTTCAGCAATTTTACGCAAAACTCCAGCAGAGTGACCATGTGCAGTATCAATAACAATTGCGTCGGCTCCTGCTTCAAAGAGAGCCTCTGCACGTTCAAATGTATCTGAAGTGACACCCACCGCACCAGCAACTAGAAGACGACCAAATTCATCTTTGGGCAGCATTTGGAAACTCAATAACTTTTTCAATGTCCTTAATAGTAATCAAGCCAGAAAGACGGCCTTCTTCGTCAACCAAAGGAAGTTTTTCAATACGGTGTTCTTGAAGAATATTTTCAGCTGTTGCAAGATCTGTACCAACAGGAGCAGTAACAAGATTTTCACTGGTCATATGGTTTGAGATTGGTTGATTGTAATCTGAAATAAAGCGAAGGTCTCGATTTGTTAGAATACCAACCAATTTACGATTTTCAAGTGTTTCTACAACTGGAACACCACTGATACGGTAACGTCCCATCAGTTCGTCTGCCTCAGCAATGGTATGTTCTGGAGTCAAGAAGAATGGATCAATAATAACACCATTTTCAGAACGTTTTACCTTGCGAACTTCATCTGCTTGTTGCGCAATTGACATGTTTTTATGGATTACTCCAAGACCACCCGCACGAGCAATGGCGATAGCCATTTGACTTTCTGTGACTGTATCCATGGCGGCTGTAATAATTGGGATATTTAAAGTCAGATTATCTGCCAATTTTGTTGTTAAATCTGTATCATTTGGCAACACATGACTTTCTGCTGGAATGAGCAATACATCATCAAAGGTAAAACCTTTTTTTAAAAATTTAGTATCCCAATTAGACATTGAAGTTTCCTCTTTTCTTTCTTTTTGAGCTTGACTCTTTTTGTATTGTATCTATCATACCATTCTATGAAAATTTGTCAATTATATTTATGGTAGAAATCATAAAAAAACTATCTCTGTAATCCTATGGAAGAGATAGTTTTACGATTCATATTTTATCTATTATTTAAAATAATTTAGTCCCATTGCTCTCTTAACTTCAGATAGAGTTTGCCCTGCAACCTCACGCGCTTTTTCACTACCTTTTTGAAGCATATTGTATACTTCACCCATATCCTTAGCAAATTCGATACGGCGCTCACGAATAGGGCCAAGTTCGCGTTCTAATATTTCAAGTAGATAACGTTTCGTCTTCACATCACCAAGACCACCACGTTGATAATGTTCTTTCATATCCGCAATTTCTGGAGCATCTTCTGGACGACCAAACACGTCTAGATAATGGAAAACCATATTTCCTTCAATCTTACCTGGATCCTCCACTCGAATATGATCCGGATCAGTATACATACTCATGACTTTTTTACGCAACGTATCCGCATCATCAGCTAGATAAATACCATTATTAAGGGATTTAGACATTTTAGCATTTCCATCTAAACCAGGCAAACGTCCTGCTCTCTCATTTTCTGGATAAATACCTTCCGGCTCTACCAAGACCTCACAATTATAAGCATGATTAAAGGAACGAACAATCTCACGAGTTTGTTCAATCATTGGTTTTTGGTCTGTCCCTACAGGAACATAATTAGCCTTAAAGGCTGTGATATCTGCTGCCTGAGCGATTGGATAAACCAAAAAACCTGTCGGAATACTTTCCCCAAATCCTTTTTGAGCAATCTCTGTTTTTACTGTCGGATTACGCTCCAAACGAGCTAGTGACACCAAATTCATATAGTACATAGACAGCTCAGCCAACTCTGGAATCTGACTTTGAATAAAGATAGTTGATTTACTTGGATCCAATCCAACTGCTAGGTAATCCAAGGCAACATTCCCAATAGACTCTACAATCGTTTGAGGATCTTTGGCGTGATCTGTCAAGGCTTGTTGGTCCGCCAAAAAAACAAACATCTCATACTTATCTTCTTCCTGTAGTAATACTCTATTTTTTAGACTACCAACATAATGTCCAATATGCAGTTTCCCTGTTGGACGGTCTCCTGTTAAAATAATGGGTTTCGTCATTTTTTTCTCCTTCGAAATGGTCTCTTCAATTATAGCATTTTTTTGTTAAAATAACAGAAAATTATTCAAATCAAAGATCTCCCTCGTTGTAAACAAAACTGTAAACTTAGTTGACATAAAATTGACAAATAAAAATTTGAATATTTCTCTCTTTTCTAGTAGAATAAATGTATTACATATTATAGGAGAAAAACATTGCTTACAGTATCTGATGTTTCACTACGTTTTAGTGATCGCAAACTTTTTGATGATGTCAATATCAAATTTACAGAAGGAAATACATACGGATTAATTGGTGCTAATGGTGCTGGGAAATCTACATTCTTAAAAATTTTAGCTGGTGATATCGAACCTACAACTGGTCACATCTCTCTTGGTCCGGATGAACGTCTCTCTGTTCTTCGTCAAAATCACTTTGACTATGAAGATGAGCGCGTCATTGATGTCGTTATCATGGGAAATGAAAAACTTTATAGCATTATGAAAGAGAAAGATGCTATTTACATGAAGGAAGATTTTTCCGATGAAGATGGTGTTCGTGCAGCTGAACTCGAAGGTGAGTTTGCCGAACTAGGTGGTTGGGAAGCAGAGAGTGAAGCATCTCAACTACTTCAAAACCTAAATATTCCAGAAGAATTGCATTACCAAAACATGAGCGAATTGGCCAATGGTGAAAAAGTAAAAGTTCTCCTTGCCAAAGCACTTTTTGGCAAACCAGATGTTCTTCTCTTGGACGAGCCAACCAACGGTTTGGATATCCAATCAATTACATGGCTAGAAGACTTCTTGATTGACTTTGATAACACTGTCATCGTTGTATCCCATGACCGCCACTTCTTAAACAAAGTATGTACTCACATGGCCGACCTTGACTTTGGAAAAATCAAACTCTATGTCGGAAACTACGACTTCTGGAAGGAATCTTCTGAGCTTGCTGCTAAATTGCTAGCAGACCGTAATGCTAAGGCAGAAGAAAAAATTAAGCAATTGCAAGAATTCGTTGCTCGATTCTCAGCTAATGCTTCTAAGTCAAGACAAGCAACGTCTCGTAAGAAAATGCTTGACAAGATTGAACTAGAAGAAATTGTGCCATCTAGTCGTAAATATCCATTTATCAACTTTAAAGCAGAGCGTGAGATTGGTAATGATCTCTTGACAGTAGAAAATCTAACTGTAAAGATTGACGGTGAGACTATCTTGGACAATATTAGTTTTATCTTGCGTCCAGGTGATAAAACAGCTCTTATTGGACAAAATGACATCCAAACGACTGCATTAATTCGTGCAATTATGGGTGACATCGACTATGAAGGAACTGTCAAGTGGGGAGTTACTACTAGCCGTTCTTACTTACCAAAAGACAACTCGGCCGATTTTGCAGGGGGAGAGTCGATCCTTGACTGGTTGCGTCAATTTGCAAGTAAAGAAGAAGATGACAATACTTTCCTACGTGGTTTCCTTGGGCGTATGCTCTTTTCTGGTGATGAGGTTAACAAACCTGTAAACGTCTTGTCAGGGGGAGAAAAAGTGCGTGTCATGCTTTCAAAACTTATGCTTTTGAAATCAAACGTCCTTGTACTTGATGATCCAACAAATCACTTGGACTTGGAATCTATCTCAAGCTTAAACGATGGATTGAAAAACTTTAAAGAATCCATCATCTTTGCCAGTCATGACCACGAGTTTATTCAAACTCTAGCTAACCATATCATTGTCTTATCTAAAAATGGCGTCATCGATCGTATTGATGAGACTTATGATGAATTCCTAGAAAATGCAGAAGTACAAGCAAAAGTCAAAGACCTTTGGAAAGACTAAATAAGACTTCAAAACTCAGTTGGGTTAACCAACTGAGTTTTCTATCATTCTATGAGGTAACATGAAATCATTTTTTAAAACATATTGGACCTATTTTATTTCTTTCATCATTCCTGTAGTGATTATGTCTGGAGTATATCTATCTCAAGGTATCTACTGGAATAGTGATACATCTCCACTATTAGGAGATGGTTTCCATCAATACGTTATTTTTGATGTGGCTTTACGGAATATTCTACATGGAAATGGTAGTTTGTTTTACACCTTTACAAGTGGCCTCGGACTGAATTTCTATGCTCTATCTAGTTATTACTTAGGTAGTTTTCTCTCACCCCTAGTTTACTTTTTTAATCTGTCGAATATGCCAGATGCTGTTTATCTGACCACTCTATTAAAATTTGGATTGATTGGTCTGTCAACCTTCTTTAGTTTAAATAAATTATTTCAATCTATCCCTCAACCTTTAAAACTGGCCTTATCCACTTCCTATGCTTTAATGAGCTTCACTGTCAGTCAGTTAGAGATAAAAACCTGGTTAGATGTTTTTATCTTAATTCCTTTAATTATAACTGGCTTACACTTACTTATAACACAAAAGAAGCGTCTACTATACTTTACAAGTCTGTCAATTTTGTTTATTCAAAACTATTATTTTGGATATATGACAGCATTGTTTCTTATTTTCTGGTATCTCTGCCAAATTTCATGGGACTTTAAAAATCGAAAATCATCTTTTCTTGATTTTGTTGTTACCTCCTTTTTAGCAGGAATGGCTAGTTTGATGATGACTCTTCCTACATTGTTTGATTTACAAACTCATGGGGAGAAGTTAACTGCCATCACAAAATTAAAAACAGACAGTAGCTGGTATTTAGATATTTTCGCAAAACAATTCATTGGATCTTTTGATACAACTAAGTATGGATCTATACCAATGATTTTTGTTGGACTGCTTCCTTTTATTTTAACCATTCTATTTTTCACAATAAAATCTATAAAGTTTCACGTGAAACTTATCTATGCACTCTTCTTCACTTTTTTAATAACAAGCTTTTACATAGAGGCACTTGATTTATTTTGGCAAGGGATGCATACCCCAAATATGTTTTTGCATCGCTATGCTTGGATCTTTTCTACTCTGTTAATTTATACTTCATCAGAAGTCTTAAATCGTCTGAATGAAATTAAGTTCTGGAATCTATTTGTCTCCCTTTTTCTTATACTGACAGGATTTTTAGCTACTGTATACTTTAAATCACACTATTCTTTTTTAACAGATTTAAATATCCTACTCACTCTTGAATTTCTACTAGTTTATTCACTTTTACTCCTTGCAGTCATCAGAAAATTTATCTCTGTAAATCTATTTGCAATTCTTTTATCTTTATTTATAACAGCTGAGATAAGCTTAAATGCTTCTTCTCAAATGGAAGGAATAGCTAAAGAATGGGCCTTTGCTTCTAGCAGTGCCTATAATAGAGATGTCACTGCTATGGAAACTATTATAAAGCAAATTGACAATCCATTTACACGTACTGAGAAACTGCAAATTCAAACTGGAAATGACAGTATGAAATTTAATTACAATGGAATCTCTCAATTCTCATCTGTACGAAATCGTTCAGCTAGTACTAGTTTGGACAAGCTTGGATTTAAATCCTCTGGAACCAACCTCAATCTCCGTTATGCAAATAACAGCATTTTGGCGGACAGTTTATTTGGAATCCAGTACAACATTTCAGAAACTCCCCTTGATAAATATGGTTTTCAAGAGATTTATCAAAAGGATCATTTAACCTTATATAAAAATCAACTCTCTTTACCTATTGCTTTTGCCACTCAATCTATTTACACTGATGTAAACTTTAACAATCATACTCTGGATAATCAGGCTTTATTTATAAACCAGCTTGCTAATCTCAACTTAGATTATTTCTATCCAATAGCATATGATAAAAAAGATAATTCTAATGGTTTAACAAGCATCACAAGTTCTACGAATGAGGATGCAAGGATTGATTATCAGATTGAGGTTCCTCAAAATAGTCAAGTCTATCTCTCTTTTTGCAAACCTTCATTTTACTAATGATAAACAAAAGAAAATTGACATCCTTGTCAATGGAGAAAAGAAGACTTATACTACTGACAATACCTTTAACTTTTTTAACTTGGGTTATACTGAAGAACAAAAAACTTTCAATATCAGTGTTAGCTTCCCTGGAAATTCTCAAGTGTCATTTGAAACTCCAACCTTCTATCGTTTAGATACCCAAGCTTTGACTGAGGCAATCCAAAAGATTAAAGAACAACCTGTAGAAGTATCTACCTCTAAAAATAAAGTCTTTGCTACATATGAAGTCAAACAAGATAGCTCTATTTTCTTTACCATTCCTTATGACAAAGGTTGGTCTGCTTATCAAGATGGAAAAAAACTTGAAATCAAGCAGGCTCAAACTGGTTTTATGAAAGTTGATGTTCCAAAAGGAAAAGGAACCATTACACTTTCCTTTATTCCCAATGGTTTTGTTATTGGAGCAGTCTACTCAGTAACTGCCCTTCTACTTTTTGGAATCTATAATTACAAACGAAATTCATCTATGACATAAAAAAATCGACCAATTCCTTGGTCGATTTTTTTAATCTTCTTGCATCTTCTTAGGTTGATAAGCTAGCATACCTAAAACAGTAAAGAAAGCTAGTATTATAATAAGGAAAATCACTTGATGATGAATATTTCCTGTCATAGAGATTGTTTGTCGTAAACCTGATACAGAGTAACTCATTGGTAACCATGGATTGATACCTTTAAAGAAATCATTTGTCAAAGCAAGGGGGTAGGTCCCTGCGCTTGATGCTAACTGTAATAATAGTAAAATAAGAGAGAAGAAGGCTCCTAAACGGCTATTCCAAGTGGTTAAAGCTGTTACCATAGACATGAAAGCTAAACTTGTAATTATAATTAGAATCAAGGTTCTCATCTCATGATTAGCAGTCAATCCAATAAGATGGACACCTCCATAAACTAAAACACCTGCTAAGATAGCTATAATCCCATTTATTTCAGAACGAGACTTCAACCAAGCCCAACGACTCTCTGGATGACGTCCAGAAGGTAACTTCGCAAAAATCATATTGGTAGATATAGCAGCAACAAAAAGAGCAACTGATATCATATAAGGAGCCATGGCAATCCCATTTACAGGAACTTGATCATTATCTCTTTTTGAAAGAACTAGAGGCTCAGATAATGTTTCTGCATTTTCAGATTCTGTTGAAGCTGATTTGAGCTGATTATTAGCATTTCCTAATCCTTGTCCTAATGAATCAACTCCTGTCTGTAAATCTTCAAGACCGGAGGTTAAGCTTGTTCCACCTTCTGCTAGTTTTCCAGTACCATCTGCAATCTTCATAGCACCACTTCCTAGTTGAGATGCTGCAGAAAGTAACTGTGTTGATTTATCTGTTAATTGACCAGAGCCAAATTGTAATGTAGTAAGACCTGCTATTAACTCTGGACTCTTATTATTCAATTGAGCAGAACCAGATGACAAACTTTCTATACCTAATACTAATTCTGGAGCTTTTCCAGCTAACGCATCTACTCCAGCTGTCAAGGTTGATGTGTTTTGTGTCAACTTACTTGATCCAGAAACTAATTGATCTAGACTAGTTGTTAAACTTGCATTCTTTTCACTTAGTTGATTAGCACCAATAGAAATAGTATCTAGTCCTTTAGTATATTTTACAACTCCTTTTTCAATTGACTGACTTCCAGGAACTAACTGATTATTTACAGAAGTTTGTAATGTTGTAAATCTATTTGACAAGGTTGTCAAGGAGCTAGATGCTGCAGGTAAAAGTTTATTTGCCTTCGTCTGCACATCAGATAGATTAGATACTTGTTGTTCTGAATTCTCTATACTTTCTTTCAATCCTCCTACTGTCGTTAAAATTGTTTTTGCTGACTCAATAGTAGAATTAGAATTTTTAGAAATAGCTTCTATCAGTTCTTTCTTCTGTTCCTCTGTGAGAGATTGATAAGTAGCTGTTGATTGAAGGTTAGCTATAGTTTTCTCTTGTTCTGTCTGACTTTTGGTCACAATATCCTGTGCAAGAGTTATTAGATTTGGCAAAGCTTCTGATAATGTCTTTTTCAGTTGAGTATTATCTGCTACCGTAAGAGCTTGTAGTGTTTTATTCAGTTCTCCTAGACTAGTTGCCAATTGAGTAATTTGTTCATTTTGTTGAGATGAGGATTTTAATTGACTTGAAATTTCTTTAATACCAGTATTTAATTGCTCTATTCCATCTCTTAGTGTATCTGATTGATTGGATAATTGACTTGTTCCATTAGAAAGTTTTTCTACACTACTTGTATAAGCATTTACACCAACTGAAAATTGATTGAGACCTGTATCCAGTTGTGAAACGCCACTTGTGTAGGACTTTATACCTGTATTTAGTTGATTTACACCTGTCACCAACTCAGGAGTTTTTGACGCTAATTGACCAAGTCCAGTGTCAACTTGTGAGACGGCTTTTGTATAACTTTGTAAACCACTATTAAAAGTCCCTAAACCAATATGTAATTGCTCTATTGCAGATACATAGCTAGATAAACCTTTTGTAAATTGATCTGCTCCATTTGAAAAAGTTACAGTTGAGTTTGCTAAAGTATTAAGATTTGCCGTCAATGTTTGACTTCCCGTCACCAATTGATTCGCTCCATTAGCCAATTGTTCACTTCCATCAGCTGCCTTATTTACTCCAGACTTCAAGTCATTCATTTTTTGAAATAAAGCCTTGGTATACGTTTCAGTTACATTAGTAGAAACGGTTTGTTTTAATTGTGTCATTGCAGAATCACTCATCTTGCTTGCAATAAAGCTATGCCCACTTGAGGTCTGATAATCAATCTGCATCTGTTCAGGATGATTTGTTAGGATAGAAGCAGCTTTTTCAGACAAGTCACTTGGTAAAGTCACTACCATGTAGTAATCACCATCTTCTAGCCCTTTTTCCCCTTCCTCTTCGTTAACAAAATGAAAATCTAAACTCTTATTTTCTTTTAAATTAGACACCATGTCTTCACCTATTGTCATTGTCTGTCCATTATAAGAAGCTTCCTTATCTTTATTGACAACTGCTACAGGTAACTCTGACAATTGACCATATGGATCCCACATAGATGATAAAAATATGATATTGTATAAAGCTGGAATGAGAGAAATCCCTATCATTACAATGATAAAGGTCGGTTTTTTAAATATTGCTTTCCATTCTTTAAACATGTTTCCTCCTTTTTTAAACATATTGTCTAAAATTTTGATATAATAGATTATACATCAAAAAATCCAAATTTCAAGGTAAAAAAATATTTTTTAGACATATTGTCTAATTTGTCTACAAGGAGAAATTATGAAAGAAAGTAACAAACGTTTAAAAACAAAACGCATTATCGAAAATGCCATGGTTCAATTATTGATGGACCAGCCCTTTGATCAAATTTCTACTGTCAAGTTAGCAGAAAAAGCCGGAATTAGTCGTTCCAGCTTTTACACTCACTACAAGGATAAGTATGATATGATTGAACATTACCAAAGTAAGCTATTCATACCTTTGAGTATATTTTCCAAAAACATGCTCATCATAAAAGAGATGCTATTTTAGAAGTATTTGAATATTTAGAGTCTGAACCACTATTAGCTACACTCTTATCTGAAAATGGTACAAAAGAAATCCAAAATTTCTTGAGGAATAAGCTTCACATTATGCTTAGCACAGACCTTCAGAAGCGCTTTATGAAACTACAACTAAATCCAATTGAATTAGAATACAGTAGCATTTATCTAACAAATGCCCTATTTGGAGTTTGCCAGACTTGGATTGCTCACGGAAAAAAAGAAAGCCCGCAAGAAATGACAGACTTCCTTATGAAAATGCTAGGTGATGCAAACTAAGAATAAAAAAAGAACACCGAGTAGTGTTCTTTTTATCTGACTCCGCCAGTAGGACTCGAACCTACGACATCATGATTAACAGTCATGCGCTACTACCAACTGAGCTATGGCGGATAAAATAGTCCGTACGGGATTCGAACCCGTGTTACCGCCGTGAAAAGGCGGTGTCTTAACCCCTTGACCAACGGACCATCTATCTGTAGCAGATATAACCATTATATCAATTTCTTACTAATTGTCAATCACTTTTTAGATTTTTTCTCTAGAATATCTTTTAGTTTGCGAATTTTCAAACGAGTGATGGGACAGCGATGATCTTCATAAAATACAACTTCTAGATTCTTTCGATCAATTTCTCTCACATTTCCCACATTGACAAGGAAAGATTTATGGGAGCAATAAAATCTCTGAGTATGTTTGTCCTTTTCCTGAATATCTGTCATAGTTCCATAAAATTCTTTGGCAAAATTCTTACCAATAATTCGCAGTTTATGAGAAACACCTGTTGTTTCGATATACAAAATATCATGGTAAGGGATTTTCAAATCATTTCCCTTATAGTTGTAATCAAAATAGTCTACAACATCTTCGTTTTCAAGTAGCATACTCTTGGTGTAAAAAATACTCTGCTCGATACGTTTTTTGAACAATTCATCATTGATGTCTTTATCAACAAAATCTAGGGCTGATACCTGATATTTGTAAGTTAAGGTAGCAAATTCAGATCGACTAGTAATAAAAACAATAATAGCATAGGGATTGTGATGACGGATAAACTGTGCCACTTCAAAACCCTTTTTCTCAATTCCATGAATATCGATATCTAAGAAATAAAGCTGGTTTACTTCATCATTTTCGATATATTCCTTAAACTCACGAACTTTTCCTGTTGTCTTGTAAGAAATAGGAATATTTGATTCCTCAGAGATTTCATTCAATATTCTCTCAAGTCTCACTTGATGCTCAATAACATCTTCTAAAATTAATACTTTCATTCAAATTCCCTCTTAAATCTAATAATTTGTCTAAATGTGTTGTCTTCCATCTCTGTTTCTAAAATAATGTTGTCATACTTATCTAAAATCTCTTTGACATTATTAAGTCCTAGACCTCTATTTCTTCCCTTGGTAGAGAAACCTAAGGCAAATAGGTCTTCTGAAGGTGTCATAGTGATTTTACATGAATTCTGGATGACTATAACTGTTTCAAAATCCATTTTAATGACTGCAACTTCCATTTGTTTCAAGTAACTATCCGCGGCCCCTTCAACAGCATTGTTTAAGAGAATACTCATGATGCGAACAAGATCAAGTAAATCCATTGACAATCTAGTAATAACATCCTTTACTTCCAATGTAAATTCTACATCATTATTTCGTGCATAAACAATGGATTGGGCAATCAAACTCCGTAAAGCTGAATCTTCTAAATTGTTCAAATCAAAGTAAGTATATTTTTCTGAACGCAGTTTTTGATTCGCTTTTACTAATACTTCATTATAAACTCTGTCAATTTCCTGTAAATCTTCACTGTCAATTGCCATTTGCATGCTGACAAGCATACCTGCATAGTCATGACGAAAACCTCGAATTTCATTATACAACTTGACAATTTCATCAGTATAAGTCTGTAAATGCTTTTGTTCAAATTTCTTCTGCTTTAGGGCAATCTCTTTTTCAACTTGAACCTTGTGAGAATTCATTGCAAAGAAAATCAATAACAAGCAGATAAAAACAATAGTTGATAAAATACTTCCAAAACTATTTAAGTGACGAACCGTACTCACTATATCTGAAACAAAGGATAAAGTATGCAAAAAAACAAATGCTACTATCACTTTTTTAAAAAAAGGATAGAGATAATCTTTATCAAAATATTTAATTTCTAGATAAAAATAACGAATTATTATTAGAATAGCAAAATAAGTCAACAACAATACTACTAGAAAGAATATACCTTTATAGTGTAATACAAAGTCATCACCTGTTATAGAAGATAAGATTACAGATATAAAAAGTATGGGTACTGTGATATATTAAAGATAATAGTAAACTGATAAAAAAATTCCTTTGTATTTATCATACTTCTTTAATTTTCTTAAATAACCATACACAACTAAAGGAAATAAAAATTTAGACAGAGCAAAACCATCTACATATGCTAGACTGATAACTTCTTCCAATTATCAAAACTGATATACATGTGTAGCATAAAAAAATAATTTGTTCTTTTTCTAGTTATTTTACAAATCCATTCATAACTTTTTGCTAATAATGAAAAAAATAAAAATAGCTATCCCTAACCCAAATAAATCCATTACTCTTTACCTTTTATTTCATTACTTTTTTTCTTGGAAAAAAATAAGATTACGTATTAATTCTGAAATTCTTTGTTCCCCACCTTGAATTCCCTGCAATTCTTTCTCTGTAAGCTTTTTGAACTGTTCCAATTTAACTATGTTTTTCATAATAAAATCTCCTGTATTGTTTTTCTTGTAAATTAACTTACAAGTTTATTATACAAAATGAAGATTCTTTAAGAAAAATTTCTTCTCAACTGTACTTTTTTGCACCTGAAATGCACTTTTTTAAGAAAAAAGCTGGGAGTTTTCCCAGCTTTGCATCTAAAATTGATCCCAGCAGGATTCGAACCTGCGACCGTTCGCTTAGAAGGCGAATGCTCTATCCAGCTGAGCTATGAGACCTAACATGACCATTCTATCAAAAAATAAGAGCTAAGTCAATCTTCTATTTATGATAAGGGGATCCCTGCTGAATGGTAAAAGAACGATAAATTTGTTCAACAAGGACTAATCTCATTAACTGGTGTGGCAAGGTCAAACGCCCAAAACTAACAGAAAGATTCGCTCGATGTTTCACAGCAGGGGATAGTCCCAGACTTCCACCAATAATAAATGTAAGGGTAGAAAATCCATTTATAGAAGCTTGTTCTAACTGTTTACTGAATTCTTCTGAAGAGAGAGTTTTTCCTTCAATTGCCAACACAATAACAAAATCTCTTCTCCAACTTTAGAAAGAATTCGATTTCCCTCTATTTCTAATATTTTGTGATTTTCTGACTCACTTGCCTTATCTGGAGTTTTCTCATCAGCAAGCTCAATCATTTCTAATTTTGCGAAACGTGAAATTCGTTTGCCATATTCAGCAATACCATCTTTAAGGTATTTTTCTTTTAATTTTCCCACTGTTACAATTTTTATTTTCATTCTTCTATTCTATCATATCCACACTTCATTTCACATCTTATACACATAAAAATCATCCTAAATTTCTAGCAAATTCACAGAATAAAGCGAGTTATCCACAACTTGTGTAAAACTTTAAACTTTTAAGTTTGAATTAAGTTAATAGGTTTATACTTTAATTAAATAACAAATAATTGGAGGCGTTTATGAAACACTTACAAACACTTTACAAAAAAGGAGTTACATTTTTTGTAATTGTTCTCATCGGATTTTTAAGTGGAGCTTTGGGAAGTTTTGTAACACTACAACTTTCACAAAAACAAGGAAGTCAAGCTACGAATAATAATTCTGGCACTGTCACTCAAACATCCTATAAGAATGAAAATTCAACCACTCAAGCAGTAAATAAAGTTAAGGATGCTGTTGTCTCAATCATTACTTATTCTTCTAATAGTAGACAAAGTAGTGTATTTAATGCTGATGAAGCTAATTCTGATTCAGATAATCAACAAATCGCAAGTGAGGGATCAGGGGTTATCTATAAAAAGAACGACAAAGATGCCTATCTTGTAACAAATACTCACGTTATCAATGGAGCTTCAAAAGTCGACATCCGTTTAGCAGATGGTACAAAAGTTCCTGGTGAAATTGTCGGATCTGATACTTTCTCTGATATTGCTGTCGTTAAAATTTCTTCAGAAAAAGTTACAACAGTAGCAGAATTTGGGGATTCAAGTCAACTTAGTGTTGGAGAAACAGCGATTGCTATCGGTAGTCCTCTAGGTTCAGAATATGCTAATACAGTTACACAGGGAATCATCTCAAGTCTTAATCGAAATGTTTCTCTAAAATCTGAAGATGGTCAAGCTATTTCAACAAAAGCCATTCAAACAGATACGGCCATTAACCCTGGTAACTCTGGTGGTCCACTTATAAACATTCAAGGACAAGTAATTGGTATTACATCAAGTAAAATTGCAAGTAATGGTGGAACATCTGTAGAAGGTCTTGGTTTTGCAATTCCTTCAAACGATGCACAAAATATCATTAAACAGCTTGAAAGTGATGGTAAAGTGACTCGTCCTGCTCTTGGAATCCAAATGGTCAATCTGTCAAATGTTGGAGCTAGTGATCTTAGAAAACTAAACATTCCAAGTGGCCTCACTTCAGGTGTAGTTGTTCGATCTGTTCAAAGTAATATGCCAGCAAATGGACATCTTCAAAAATACGATGTCATTACCAAAGTTGACGACAAAGAGATTGCCTCATCAACAGACCTACAACATGCCCTTTACAATCATGCTATTGGAGACACTATAAAAATAACCTACTACCGTAATGGTAAAGAAGAAACAACCTCTATAAAATTAGATAAGAATTCTGGTGATTTAGAATCTTAATTGATATCCGTGTAAAGAAAACTTTACAGATAATAAAAGATATGTTAGTGTAGAATCATGGAAAAATTTGAAATGATTTCTATCGCAGAAATACAAAAAAATCCTTACCAACCTCGAAAAGAATTTGATGTAGAAAAATTGAAAGAGTTGGCTCAGTCAATCAAAGAAAATGGACTAATTCAACCAATCATTGTTCGTCAATCTCCTGTAATTGGTTATGAAATCCTTGCAGGAGAGAGACGATATCGGGCTTCTCTCTTAGCTGGTCTGACCTCTATTCCAGCCGTTGTGAAACACCTCTCAGATCAAGAAATGATGATCCAATCAATCATTGAGAATTTGCAGAGAGAAAATTTAAATCCTGTTGAAGAAGCACGCGCCTACGAATCTTTAGTAGAAAAAGGATTTACTCATACTGAGATAGCGGATAAAATAGGAAAATCTCGTCCTTATATCACTAATTTTATTCGTTTACTTTCCCTACCAGAGCATATCTTAGCTGAAGTAGAAAATGGAAAAATTTCTCAAGCTCATGCACGTTCACTAGTTGGTTTGGATAAAGAGCAACAGGAATATTTCTTTCAGCTAATCAAAAATGAAGACATCTCTGTGAGAAAGTTAGAAACACTGCTGACAGAGAAAAACAAAAGAAGCAGAAAAAAAGTGATTCTTTCATCAAAGATGAGGAAGATAAATTAAAAAAACGACTGGGATTAAATGTAGAAATTAAACTTTCTAAAAAAGATACTGGAAAGGTTATTATTTCTTTTTCAAACCAAGAAGAATATGACAGAATTATCAACAGCCTGAAATAAGGCTGTTCTTTTATTTTTTCAACCCACAAATTTATCCACTATTTTTTATAGCAAAAAACCAAAGAATTCAAGGAAATCCCTCACTTATCCCCAACCTGTGGATAAAAAGTGTAAACATTGTGGATTCTTTTCCACAGATTGTGGAAAAATGCTATCATCTATGGTAAAATAAGTTTAACAGTAAACCTTTTTATATCAAATATAGAAAAGGAGGGGATAATCGGTGAAAGAAAAACAATTTTGGAATCAAATCTTAGAATTGGCTCAAGAAAGATTGACACGTTCTATGTACGATTTCTATGCCACACCTGCTGAACTCATAAAAGTGGAGGGAAATGTAGCTACTATCTTTTTACCTAGACCTGAAATGGAAATGGTTTGGAAAAAACAACTCAAAGATATCATTGTGGCTGCTGGTTTTGAAGTTTATGATACTGAAATAAAAACTCAATTTGTCTTAACAAAGCCTGAGGAAGAATCTTCAACCTATGTCATGGATTCTGAAAATAGCAATCATTATGTTACTTCACAGGCCAATCTTGCTATTCCATATTCTGAAACAGGATTGAAGGAAAAATACACCTTTGATAACTTTATTCAAGGAGATGGAAATATCTGGGCTAAGTCTGCTGCTCTGGCTGTTTCCGAAGATCTCGCCTTGACTTATAATCCCCTTTTCATCTATGGAGGACCTGGTCTTGGAAAAACTCACTTGCTAAACGCGATTGGAAATGAGATTCTGAAAAATATTCCTGATGCGCGTGTCAAGTACATTCCTGCCGAAAGTTTTATCAACGACTTTCTTGAGCATCTGAGGCTCGGGGAAATGGAAAAATTTAAAAAAACTTACCGAAGCCTTGATCTCTTACTGATTGATGATATCCAATCTCTCAGTGGCAAAAAGGTTGCAACTCAAGAAGAGTTTTTCAATACTTTCAACGCTCTTCATAGCAATCAAAAACAAATCGTTCTGACTAGTGACCGAAGTCCTAAACACCTAGAAGGCCTTGAAGAAAGACTTGTCACGCGCTTTAGCTGGGGATTGACTCAAAATATCACCCCTCCTGACTTTGAAACACGTATCGCCATTCTTCAAAGTAAAACTGAACATTTAAACTACCATTTCCAGAGTGATACCCTAGAATATCTGGCTGGCCAATTTAATTCAAATGTTCGAGAATTGGAAGGAGCAATTAACGATATCACTTTAATTGCCAGAGTAAAGAAGATTAAAGACATCACTATTGATATTGCTGCAGAGGCTATTAGAGCTCGCAAACAAGATGTTAGCCAACTGCTAGTCATTCCAATTGACAAAATTCAAACTGAAGTTGGTAATTTTTATGGAGTGAGTGTCAAAGAAATGAAGGGGACGAGACGAGTTCAAAACATCGTTTTGGCGCGTCAAGTAGCCATGTATCTAGCTAGAGAACTGACAGATAATAGTCTTCCAAAAATCGGAAAAGAATTTGGCGGAAAGGATCACACTACAGTTATTCATGCCCATGCTAAAATAAAATCATTGATTGATGAAGACGATAATTTACGCTTAGAAATCGAAGCAATCAAAAAGAAAATTAAATAGTTTGTGGATAACTTTTCCTTTTCTATCTTTTTTATCCACATTTTTTAAACAAGCTAAAAATCTTGAAGTCACTAAATAGAAATCAGTTTTCCACAGAATTCACACACTCTATTATTTCTATTATCCTTCTAATACTAAAAATAAATAAAGGAGAATCCATGATTCATTTTTCAATCAATAAAAATTTATTTCTACAAGCCTTAAATACCACAAAACGAGCAATTAGCTCCAAAAATGCTATTCCAATTTTATCAACAATCAAAATTGATGTTACCAATGAAGGAATTACTTTAATTGGATCAAATGGGCAAATCTCCATTGAAATTTTATTTCTCAAAAGAATGAAGATGCTGGTCTTTTGATTACTTTCTTAGGTTCGATTCTTCTTGAAGCCTCTTTCTTTATCAATGTTGTATCCAGTCTTCCAGATGTAACACTTGATTTCAAAGAGATTGAACAAAAACAAATTGTCTTAACAAGTGGCAAATCAGAAATTACTCTAAAAGGAAAAGATAGCGAACAGTACCCACGAATCCAAGAAATTTCAGCAAGCACACCTTTGATTCTTGAAACAAAACTGCTCAAGAAAATTATCAATGAAACAGCTTTTGCTGCAAGTACGCAAGAAAGTCGTCCAATCTTAACTGGTGTCCATTTTATTTTGAGCCAACACAAGGAACTAAAAACAGTTGCAACAGACTCTCATCGCCTTAGCCAGAAAAAATTGACTCTTGAAAAAAATGGAGATGATTTCGATGTAGTAATTCCTAGTCGTTCTCTACGCGAATTTTCAGCGGTATTTACGGATGATATTAAAACTGTGGAGATTTTCTTTGCAAATAATCAAATCCTCTTTAGAAGCGAAAATATTAGTTTCTATACTCGTCTACTAGAAGGTAATTATCCTGATACAGATCGCTTGATTCCAACAGACTTTAACACTACAATTACTTTTGATGTGGTTAATTTGCGTCAATCTATGGAGCGTGCACGTCTCTTATCAAGTGCGACTCAAAATGGTACTGTGAAGCTTGAAATTAAAGGTGGAGTTGTTAGCGCCCATGTTCACTCTCCAGAAGTTGGTAAAGTAAACGAAGAAATCGATACGGAGCAAGTGACTGGGGATGATTTAACTATTAGTTTCAACCCAACTTACTTGATTGATTCCCTCAAGGCTTTAAATAGCGAAAAGGTAACTATTAGCTTTATTTCAGCTGTTCGTCCATTTACTCTTGTGCCAGCAGATACTGACGAAGACTTCATGCAGCTCATTACACCAGTTCGTACAAATTAAGTGAAAGAGGTTGAGCCTGGCTCGCCTCTTTTATGATATAATCGAAAAAGAAAAGGAGAGTAGTATGTATCAAGTTGGAAATTTTGTTGAAATGAAAAAACCACATGCTTGCACCATCAAGTCAACAGGTAAAAAGGCCAATCGTTGGGAAATTACACGTGTAGGGGCAGATATCAAAATAAAGTGTAGCAATTGTGACCACCTGTCATGATGAGTCGCTATGATTTTGAACGAAAAATGAATAAGATTATTGACTAAGAACCCTTAGTTAGAGGGTTAGCAAGTTTTCCCTTTTTGTGTTATAATGTTAGGGATTGAAATGAGAACGGAGAATGAGAAACTATGGCTTTAACAGCAGGTATCGTTGGTTTGCCAAACGTTGGTAAATCAACCCTTTTTAATGCAATTACAAAAGCAGGAGCAGAGGCAGCAAACTACCCATTTGCGACTATTGATCCAAATGTTGGGATGGTAGAAGTTCCAGATGAACGCCTACAAAAACTAACGGAAATGATTACTCCTAAAAAGACAGTTCCAACAACCTTTGAATTTACAGATATTGCAGGGATTGTAAAAGGAGCATCAAAAGGAGAAGGTCTAGGAAATAAATTTTTGGCCAATATTCGTGAAGTAGATGCGATTGTTCACGTAGTTCGTGCTTTTGATGATGAAAATGTTATGCGTGAGCAAGGACGTGAAGACGCCTTTGTGGATCCACTTGCAGATATTGATACCATTAACCTGGAGTTGATTCTTGCTGACTTAGAATCAGTCAATAAACGCTACGCGCGTGTAGAAAAGATGGCACGTACGCAAAAAGATAAAGAATCAGTAGCAGAGTTTAACGTCCTTCAAAAGATTAAGCCTGTTCTTGAAGATGGAAAATCAGCTCGAACTATTGAATTTACAGATGAGGAACAAAAGATTGTTAAAGGTCTCTTCCTTTTGACCACTAAACCAGTTCTTTATGTTGCCAATGTGGATGAGGATGTAGTTTCAGATCCAGATTCTATCGATTATGTGAAGCAAATTCGTGAATTTGCAGCGACAGAAAATGCAGAGGTAGTTGTTATTTCCGCGCGTGCTGAGGAAGAAATTTCTGAGTTAGACGATGAGGATAAGCAAGAGTTTCTTGAAGCACTTGGCTTGACAGAATCAGGTGTTGATAAATTGACTCGAACTGCTTACCACTTGCTTGGACTTGGAACTTACTTTACAGCTGGTGAAAAAGAAGTCCGTGCTTGGACCTTTAAGCGTGGTATGAAAGCTCCTCAAGCAGCTGGTATTATCCACTCAGATTTTGAAAAAGGTTTTATTCGTGCAGTGACCATGTCATATGACGATTTAGTGAAATACGGGTCTGAAAAGGCTGTAAAAGAAGCTGGGCGCTTGCGTGAAGAAGGAAAAGAATATATCGTTCAAGATGGCGATATCATGGAATTCCGCTTTAATGTCTAATAACATTTAACAAATAGTGTCAATTAGGTTGGAAAAAAATTCCAACCCTTTTGACTTTTGAAAGGAAAATAAATGACTAAATTACTTGTTGGATTAGGAAATCCAGGGGATAAATATTTTGAAACCAAGCACAATGTTGGATTTATGTTGATTGACCAAATCGCCAAAAAACAAAATGTCACCTTTACACACGATAAGATATTTCAAGCTGACTTAGCATCTTTTTTTCTTAATGGCGAAAAAATTTATCTTGTCAAACCAACGACGTTTATGAATGAAAGCGGGAAAGCTGTTCATGCTTTATTGACTTACTATGGTTTGGATATTGAAGATTTACTCGTCATTTACGACGACCTTGACATGGAAGTTGGGAAAATTCGTTTAAGAGCAAAGGGCTCAGCAGGTGGTCATAATGGGATTAAATCTATTATTCAACATATAGGTACTCAGGTCTTTAACCGTGTTAAAATAGGTATTGGAAGGCCCCAAAAAGGTATGTCAGTTGTTCACCATGTTTTAAGTAAGTTTGATCAGGATGATTATGTAGGTATTTTACAGTCAATTGACAAGGTTGACGATGCTGTAAACTACTATTTACAAGAGAAAAACTTTGAGAAAACGATGCAGAGGTATAATAGCTAAATGGTGACTTTATTAGATTTATTCTCAGAAAATGATCAGATAAAAAAATGGCATCAAAATCTGACAGATAAGAAAAGACAACTGATACTAGGACTGTCAACTTCTACCAAGGCTCTTGCAATTGCAAGTAGTCTAAAAAAAGAAAAAAAGATTGTGTTATTGACATCGACTTATGGAGAAGCAGAACGAATTATCAGTGATCTTCTTTCTATCTTAGGAGAGGAATTTGTCTATCCATTTTTGGTAGATGACTCTCCTATGGTAGAGTTTTTGATGTCTTCACAAGAAAAAATTATTTCGCGAGTTGAAGCCTTGCGTTTTTTAACTGATTCATCTAAGAAAGGGATTTTAGTTTGTAATATAGCAGCAAGTCGATTGATTTTACCTTCTCCAACTGGATTTAAAGAAAGTATTATAAGGATTGCAGTCGGTGAAGAGTATGAGCAACATGATCTTCTTCACAAATTAAAGGAAATAGGCTATCGCAAAGTTACGCAAGTACAAACTCAAGGTGAGTTTAGTATTCGAGGAGATATTTTAGATATTTTTGAGATGTCTCAGTTAGAACCTTTCCGAATCGAGTTTTTTGGTGATGAAGTAGATGGAATTCGGACTTTTGAAGTAGAGACACAATTATCAAAAGAAAATCAAACAGAACTTATTATCTTTCCAGCTAGTGATATACTTTTAAGAGAAAGGGACTATATACGAGGTCAGTCAGCTTTAGAAAAGCAAATTTCGAAGACCTTATCACCAATTTTAAAATCATACTTGGAAGAGATTTTGTCAAGTTTTCATCAAAAACAAGTACATTCAGATAGTCGAAAGTTTTTATCTTTATGTTACGATAAAACATGGACTATATTTGATTATATTGAAAAAGATACACCAGTATTCTTTGATGACTATCAAAAATTGATGAATCAGTATGAAGCCTTTGAAAGAGAATTAGCGCAATACTTTACAGAAGATTTACAGAATGGTAAATCATTTTCTGAGATGCAGTATTTTGCAGATACAGAGCAAACCTATAAAAAACAAAGTCCAGTTACCTTTTTCTCTAATCTGCAAAAGGGATTAGGAAATCTCAAGTTTGATCACATTTATCAATTTAATCAATACCCTATGCAGGAGTTTTTCAATCAGTTTTCTTTTCTTAAAGAAGAAATTGAGCGATACAAAAAAATGGATTACACCATTGTTTTGCAGTCTAGCAATTCAATGGGAAGTAAAACATTGGAGGATGTTTTAGAGGAATACCAGATCAAATTGGATTCCAGAGATAAGTCAAGTATCTGTAAAGAATCTGTAAACTTGATTGAGGGTAATCTAAGACATGGGTTTCATTTTGTAGATGAAAAAATTCTCTTGATTACTGAACATGAGATTTTTCAAAAGAAATTAAAACGTCGTTTTAGAAGACAACATGCTTCAAATGCAGAGCGATTAAAAGATTATAATGAACTTGAAAAAGGAGACTATGTTGTTCACCATATCCATGGAATTGGTCAATATCTAGGAATCGAAACAATTGAAATAAAAGGTATCCACCGTGATTATGTCAGTGTACAGTATCAAAATGGTGACCAAATCTCCATCCCAGTAGAACAGATTCATCTACTGTCCAAATATGTTTCAAGTGATGGGAAACCTCCAAAACTCAATAAATTAAATGATGGTCATTTCAAAAAGGCCAAGCAAAAAGTTAAGAACCAGGTAGAGGATATAGCTGACGATTTAATCAAACTGTATTCTGAGCGTAGTCAGTTGAAGGGTTTGCTTTCTCAGCTGATGATGAAGATCAACATTCTTTTGATGATGCTTTCCCTTATGTTGAAACGGATGATCAACTTCGTAGTATTGAGGAAATCAAGAGAGATATGCAGGATTCTCATCCCATGGATCGACTTTTAGTTGGGGATGTTGGTTTTGGAAAGACTGAAGTTGCAATGCGTGCAGCATTTAAGGCTGTCAATGATCACAAACAGGTGGTTGTTCTAGTTCCGACGACGGTGTTAGCACAACAACACTATACGAATTTTAAGGAAAGATTCCAAAATTTTGCTGTTAATATTGATGTGTTGAGTCGCTTTAGAAGTAAAAAAGAGCAGGCAGAGACACTTGAAAAATTAAAGAATGGTCAAGTTGATATTTTGATTGGAACGCATCGTGTTTTGTCAAAAGATGTGGTGTTTTCAGATTTGGGATTGATGATTATTGATGAAGAACAACGATTTGGTGTCAAGCATAAAGAAACCTTGAAAGAACTGAAAAAACAAGTAGATGTTCTAACCTTGACAGCAACGCCAATTCCTCGTACCCTTCATATGTCTATGCTAGGAATCAGAGATTTGTCTGTTATTGAAACACCTCCGACCAATCGTTATCCAGTACAAACCTATGTTTTGGAAAAGAATGATAGTGTGATTCGTGATGCAGTCTTGCGTGAAATGGAGCGTGGAGGTCAAGTTTACTATCTTTACAACAAAGTTGACACTATTGATCGGAAGGTTTCAGAATTACAGGAGTTGATTCCAGAAGCTTCAATTGGGTTTGTTCATGGACAAATGAGTGAAATTCAGTTAGAAAACACTCTATTGGACTTTATTGAAGGCCAATATGATATTTTGGTGACAACTACTATTATTGAAACAGGCGTTGACATTCCAAACGCCAATACCTTATTTATTGAAAATGCAGACCATATGGGCTTGTCAACCTTGTATCAATTAAGGGGAAGAGTTGGTCGTAGTAATCGTATTGCTTATGCTTATCTCATGTATCGTCCAGAAAAATCAATTAGTGAAGTCTCTGAGAAGAGATTAGAAGCAATCAAAGGATTTACAGAATTGGGCTCTGGATTTAAGATTGCGATGCGAGATCTTTCGATTCGTGGTGCAGGAAATCTCCTAGGAAAATCCCAATCAGGTTTCATTGATTCTGTTGGTTTTGAATTGTATTCACAGTTATTAGAGGAAGCTATTGCTAAACGTAACGGCAATGGGAATAAAAGAATCAAAGGAAATGCTGAGTTGATTTTACAAATTGATGCTTATCTTCCTGACACATATATTTCTGATCAACGACATAAGATTGAAATTTACAAAAAAATTCGTCAAATTGACAATCGTGTCAACTATGAAGAACTACAAGAAGAGTTGATGGATCGCTTTGGAGAATACCCAGATGTAGTAGCCTACCTTTTAGAGATTGGTTTGGTTAAGTCATATTGGACAAGGTCTTTGTAGAACGTGTGGAAAGAAAAGATAACAAGATTACAGTTCAATTTGAAAAAGTCACTCAACGACTATTCTTGGCTCAAGATTATTTTAAAGCCTTATCCGCAACGAACTTAAAAGCAGCCATAGCTGAGAATAAGGGATTAATGGAAGTTGTATTTGATGTCCGAAACAAGAAGGATTATGAAATTTTAGAAGGTTTGCTGATTTTTGGAGAAAGTTTATTAGAGATAAAAGAATCAAAGGAAGCAAATCCCATTTAACATTTTTCTTCTATAAAAAGGATAAAAATGGTACAATAATAATTTGAGGTAATAAAAATGAGATTAGACAAGTATTTAAAAGTATCACGAATTATTAAGCGCCGCACAGTCGCAAAAGAAGTAGCAGATAAAGGTAGAATCAAGGTGAATGGAATCTTGGCCAAAAGTTCAACGGATTTGAAAGTTGATGACCAAGTTGAAATTCGCTTTGGAAATAAGTTGTTGCTTGTTAAAGTACTAGAGATGAAAGATAGTACAAAAAAAGAAGACGCAGCAGGCATGTATGAAATTCTCAGTGAAACACGGGTAGAAGAAAATGTCTAAAAATATTGTACAGATGAATAATTCTTTTATTCAAAATGAACATCAACGTCGTCGTTACCTGATGAAGGAGAGACAAAAACGAAATCGTTTTATGGGTTGGGTCCTTATTTTGATGATTTTGTTGTTTATTTTACCAACTTATAACTTGGCTCAAAGCTATGATCAGTTACTGCAACGCCGTCAGCAATTGACAGAGTTGAAAGAGCAGTACCAAACTCTTAGTGACGAAAAGGATAAGGAATCTGCCTTTGCTGCAAAGTTGAAAGATGAAGACTATGTAGCAAAAATATGCACGCGCCAAGTACTATTACTCAAAGAAACGAGAAGCAATTTACACAATTCCTGATTTGCTTCCGAGGTAATGTCATGGAAAAATTTATTGGAAGTTGTTGAGCAATTTTTAAGTTTATCAGATGAAAAAAATTAGAGGAATTGGCAGCTAAAAACCATTTATTACGATTACAAGAAGAAAGGGAAGAGAAGAATGCGTAAGTTCTTAGTAGTTTTATTGCTACCTGCTTTTTATCATAACTTCAAGAGTAGTTAGCACAGAAAAAAACAGCTTCCTTACTCTTCGCAAGAAATTTATTATCTAACTGAGTCTGATTATGGATTCTACTATAAAGAAACTCTGGAATCCCCAATGGTATATGGAGAAACAGCTGTCTATGCTAATGAGGATCTTGTCAAGGAGTCTGGTAAATTGACTCCTGGAAACCACCTTTTAAAAATAGTAGAATGGCGTTTGAATAGACAAGGTGTTCCTGTTTTTTTAAATTAGATAATCACCAGTTTATCCTTGCAGATAAGCGCTTTAGTCTATGATCAAAGTCAAGTTCAAACTCAAAATAGACAAGTATGGTTGGAGCCAGGGGTTTGTTATCTATAACAGTCCCTATGATGCGAAAAGAAATTTCTTCATCCCTCTCTCCCTATCAACGCGTAACGGTGGATAGAGCTCTCTTTGCTGAGGGACAAGAATTTCTTCATATCGATCAGGTTGGGTGGGTATCAAAAGAGTTCACCTCAGAAGAAGACAATCGCATCCAGAAGGTTCAAGAAGTTTTATCAAACAACTATCAGAATGAAAATTATTCTATTTATGTTAAACAACTGAGTACAGGTAAAGAGGCTGGGGTGAATGAAGACAGCAAACTCTATGCAGCTAGCATATTGAAACTAGCCTACCTTTATTATGCTCAAGATAAGATAAATCAAGGGGAATATACGCTAGACAGTAGTTTCAAGTATATCCCAGAAGTAAATAGTTTCCCTGGATCCTATAAACCAGAAGGTAGTGGTAGCTTGCCTAAAAAAGAAGATAACAAAGAATACAGTCTTCAACAGTTAATTACTAAGGTAACAAAAGAGTCTGACAATGTTGCTCATAATATTTTAGGTTATTACGTGACCAATCAATCTGACGGGGCTTTCAAAGAAAAAATGTCCACCATTATGGGCGAAGATTGGGATGTGAATGATAAACTAACTTCTTCAAAAATGGCTGGAAAAGTCATGGAAGCTATTTATAATCAGAATGGTTTTGTCTTAGAGTCTCTAGGTAAGACTGATTTTGACAACCAACGAATCGCAAAAGGTGTTTCGGTTAAGGTAGCTCATAAAATTGGAGATGCCGACGAGTTTAAACATGACACTGCCATTGTTTATACGGATTCTCCTTTCGTTCTTTCCATTTTCACCAAAAATTCTGATTATGATACTATTGCTAAGATAGCTAAGGATGTCTATGAGGTTCTAAAATGAGGGACCAGGATTTTTTAAATCATTTTCTCCGAAAAGAGTATTTCAAAAAACATTCGAAAGTCTTATTAGCTCTGTCTGGTGGACTGGATTCGATGTTTTTATACCATCTATTGTCTACTTATCAAAATGAGTTGGGAATTGAGTTGATTGTAGCACATGTCAATCACAAGCAGAGAAGTGAGTCTGACTGGGAGGAAAATGAACTAAGGAAGTTAGCTGATGCAGCTGAACTTCCTATTTATATCACAAGCTTTTCAGGAGACTTTTCAGAAGCACGTGCTCGAGAGTTTCGTTATGATTTTTTTAGGAAAATCATGAAAGAGGTTGGAGCGACCGCCTTGGTTACTGCCCACCATGCAGATGATCAAGTTGAAACGATTTTGATGCGCTTGATTCGAGGAAGTCGGTTACGCCATTTAACAGGGATAAAAGAAAGTCAAGTAGTTGATGATATTGAAATCATCCGTCCCTTGTTGCAATTTCATAAAAAGAATTTTCCACCAATTTTTCATTTCGAAGATCAAACAAATCAGGAAAATACCTATTTTCGCAATCGCATTCGGAATAGGTATATACCAGAGCTTGAAAAAGAAAATCCTCGTCTTAAATCCGCCCTTTTAGATTTAGGAAGGGAAATTTCAGATTACCAAGCAACAATAACGGAGCTTTCGAAACAAATTGATGTGGAAGATTTGAATGAGCTATTTTCATACTCTCAACAAACTCAAGGAATATTGCTCCAGAACTATCTTAATCAATTCCCAGACTTAAATCTGACGAAGGCTCAGTTTGATGAAGTTCGACAGATTTTAGCAACTAAAAGCCAGTATCGTCATTCTCTTAAAAATGGCTATGAATTGATAAAAGAGTATCAGAATTTTCGAGTTTGCAAAATCAGTCCACAGGCTGATGAAAAGGAAGATGAACTTGTGTTACACTATCAAAATCAAGTTCGATATATGGGCTATTTATTTTCCTTTGGCATTCCTATTGAAGGGGATTTTGTTCAAAAAGTAACGGTTTCACGGGAAACATCTGTACATATTAGATGTCGAAAACCTGGCGACGTTATTATCCTAAATGGTCATCGAAAGAAACTGAGACGCTTATTTATAGATTTGAAAATCCCTATTGAAAAACGAAAAACAACCCCTATTATTGAGCAATTTGGAGAAATTGTCTCAATTTCAGGAATTGCGACCAGTGATTTGAGTAAAAACACGAAAAATGATATAATGAACACTGTACTTTATATAGAAAAAATAGATGGGTAAAAAGATGTTAGAACACGATATAAAAAAAATCCTCGTTTCACATGATGAAATTACAGAAGCAGCTAAAAAGCTAGGTGCGCAACTAACAAAAGAATATGAGGGGAAAAATCCAATTCTTATTGGAATTCTGAAAGGATCAATTCCTTTTATGGCTGAATTGGTCAAACATATTGATACGCATATCGAGATGGACTTCATGATGGTATCTAGTTACCATGGTGGAACAGCAAGTAGTGGTGTCATCAATATCAAGCAAGACGTGACTCAAGATATCAAAGGGAAGACATGTTTTTATTTGTAGAGGATATCATTGATACAGGTCAAACTTTGAAAGAGTTTGAGAGATATGTTTATTGCAAGAGAAGCAGCTTCTGTTAAAATCGCGACTTTATTGGACAAACCAGAGGGACGTGTTGTTGAAATTGAAGCGGATTATACTTGTTTTACTATTCCAAATGAGTTTGTAGTAGGTTATGGTCTGGATTATAAGGAAAATTATCGTAACCTTCCTTATGTCGGAGTATTGAAAGAAGAAGTTTATTCAAATTAGAAAGATCTATCTTTAATGAAAAAACAAAATAATGGTTTAGTTAGAAATCCATTTCTATACTTGTTAATTATCTTCTTCCTAGTGACAGGATTCCAGTATTTTTACTCTGGAAATACTGCTGGACGAAGCGAAAAAATTAACTATACAGAACTGGTAAAAGAAATTACTGCAGACAATGTAAAAGAATTAACCTATCAGCCAAATGGTAGCATCATTGAAGTGTCTGGTGTTTATAAAAATCCTAAGACTAGTAAGGAAGAAACAGGAATTCAATTTTTCACTCCTACTGCTACAACAGTAGAAAGATTCTCAAGTACTATTCTTCCGTCTGATTCAACAGTTTCAGAATTGCAAAAACTTGCTTCTGAACATAAGGCTGAGGTAACGGTTAAACATGAGAGTTCGAGTGGTATGTGGATCAATATCCTTGTCTCTGTTGTGCCATTTGCCATTCTCTTCTTCTTCCTATTCTCTATGATGGGAAATATGGGAGGAAATAATAGTAGAAATCCAATGAGTTTTGGACGTAGCAAGGCCAAGGCTGCTAACAAAGAAGATATCAAGGTACGATTTTCAGATGTAGCAGGTGCCGAGGAAGAAAAACAAGAATTAGTTGAAGTTGTTGAATTCCTAAAAGACCCAAAACGATTTACAAAACTTGGTGCGCGTATTCCTGCGGGTGTTCTTTTAGAGGGACCTCCAGGGACAGGTAAGACTTTGCTTGCTAAGGCAGTTGCTGGAGAAGCAGGCGTTCCATTCTTTAGCATCTCAGGATCGGACTTTGTAGAAATGTTTGTCGGAGTTGGTGCAAGTCGTGTTCGTTCTCTTTTTGAGGATGCTAAAAAAGCAGCACCAGCCATTATCTTTATCGATGAAATTGACGCTGTTGGTCGCCAACGTGGTGTTGGCCTCGGTGGAGGAAATGATGAACGTGAGCAAACCTTGAACCAGCTCTTAATTGAAATGGATGGTTTTGAGGGTAATGAAGGAATTATCGTTATCGCTGCGACAAACCGTTCAGATGTCCTCGATCCTGCTCTACTACGCCCTGGACGTTTTGATAGAAAAGTCTTGGTTGGTCGCCCTGATGTTAAAGGTCGTGAAGCAATTTTGAAAGTTCACGCTAAAAACAAACCTCTAGCAGAGGATGTTGATTTGAAATTAGTTGCCCAACAAACTCCAGGTTTTGTTGGTGCTGACTTGGAAAATGTTCTAAACGAGGCAGCTTTGGTTGCTGCTCGTCGCAACAAGTCAGTCATTGATGCTTCAGATATTGATGAGGCAGAGGACAGAGTGATTGCTGGACCATCTAAGAAAGATAAAACAGTATCACAAAGAGAACGTGAATTGGTTGCCTACCATGAGGCTGGACATACCATTGTTGGTTTAGTCTTGTCAAATGCCCGTGTTGTTCATAAAGTGACCATCGTACCACGTGGACGTGCAGGCGGATACATGATTGCACTTCCTAAAGAAGATCAAATGCTTCTTTCTAAAGAAGATATGAAAGAACAATTGGCTGGTCTCATGGGTGGTCGTGTAGCTGAAGAGATTATCTTTAATGTCCAAACTACAGGAGCTTCAAATGATTTTGAACAAGCTACACAGATGGCGCGTGCAATGGTTACTGAGTACGGTATGAGTGAAAAACTTGGCCCGGTTCAATATGAAGGTAACCATGCTATGTTTGGTGCACAAAGTCCGCAAAAATCAATTTCAGAGCAAACAGCATATGAAATTGACGAGGAAGTTCGTAAGTTATTAAATGAAGCTCGGGATAAAGCTGCAGAAATCATTCAAGCAAATCGTGAAATCCACAAACTGATTGCAGAAGCATTGTTGAAATACGAAACATTGGATAGTACACAGATTAAATCTCTTTACGAAACAGGAAAAATGCCTGAGACTGTAGAAGAGGAATCTCACGCCCTATCTTATGATGAAGTAAAATCAAAAATGAGTGAAGAAAAATAACCCCAGAGAGGCTTTGCCTCTCTTTTTGTGTGCCGTTTAGAGTGGAAAGTATATAGAAGAGGAGAAGAGGATCAAAAGTTTTCTGCATTTTGTTAAACTAAATGCAGAAAGGAGAGCTCTATGAATCTGAAAGAGTTATATGAAGAAAGCAAGGGGATTGTCCATAAGTGTCGGAAAGATTATCATCTCCATCTGTGGGAGAAAGAGGACTGGGATCAGGAGGGTATGATGTGCCTCTATGAGCTAGTCAGTCACCATCCAGAGTTACTAGAGGGAGAACGTCACCGACTATATGTCTGCTTTAAAACCAAATTCCGCAATCGCATCCTAGATTACATCCGTAAACAGGAAAGTCACAAGCGCCGTTTCGACAAAGAGCCCTATGAGGAGGTAAGTGAGATTAGTCATCGCTTAGGAGAAAAAGGACTGAGACTAGATGATTATTATCTCTTTCACGAACTTCTAAGAAATTACAGAGCAAGTCAGAGTAAAGAAAAACAAGAACAACTTGATCGTCTCATGGGAGGGGAATGTTTCAAAGGACGCAAGGCACTCCTAGGAGAATTAAGAGTGGTATTGAGTGATTTTAGATAAAATGAAAATAGCCCAAACTAAGTGTCTAGAGTTTTGGGAAAGTGAAAAATTAAATATCATATAACCTGAGAGAGTGAGAAAATCGCTCTCTTTTTTCGTTGCAAAAATTAAAGAAAGGAGAAAAAATGTCAGATAATATTGAAATTGTTATGGATATTGATTCGTTAGAAATTTTCGATGTAATAGATCTTGATAAGAATGAAAATATGGTTGATTGTATCCCTGAAGGAAATTCTGAAGAAAAGGTATCTCCATACGATGACCTCGATAGAGTTTGGCTTGGAAACGGTTATTATTATAAGCCCTCTAGTCTACTTTGGGAAGTTATTAAAGACGATGTTATTCATGAATTAAAGCCTAGAAATAAACATGGCAGTTATCCCTTACTCCAGAAGAGCAAGAGATGGAACTTGGGGACAAACTAGCCAATTGACTCAGGATCAAGCCTTGTGGTTGACTCTAGAGTTTAATCTAGAATTGATGGGATATGTGTAAGGAAAATAAATGATATATCTTAATTCTACAATTTGTTGATATCAAGAAAACCTGGTATCTAACCAGGTAAAGGGGGTAACGAATGAAACTATTAGTAAGAATCTTTATTAAAGTGACCATGTATACTTTTTTAGGCTACGCCTTGTTTATGATTAGATTGGTAGGTGGAGGTCAAACTTTATTGTCCTTATTACTAATTAGCTTTTACTGTAACCGCCTTAATTTATTGTTGTACAGTTATTGAATCATTTTTAAAACAAAGAAAAAAATCCAATAAGCGATAGTGAACACATAAGCGGGATAATTCTTAACAGATTTCTTAAAGAATGCATTAAATCCAATCAACAAAGGACTAAGAATGGTTGAGAGGACTAGAATGATATAGAAAACTGTAAGAATGATAGTACTACTAGAGTGTTGAGAGATGAGTTCAAGAGCTTTTGGTATAAAGCTGTTGAAAAAACTATTTACTATATTTTCCCAAGAAGATAAATCAGGGGAGGTACTCATCTTATCCAGTATTGATTGAAAGTTAGCTGGGATTTGGTTATTAACAGAGAATACTGTCGTTAGAATACTTAGGACAGAAGGAATCATTTCAGTGATTAGTAACTTCATGTCTTTTGATTTGAAATAAACATAGCAATTGACAATGATAAGTAGAATGATTTGAGTCAGAATAATTACTTGTTTATGTTCTTGAATAAGACCAAGAAGCAAATTTCCTAAAGAAAGTGTAACTACTAAAAAAATGATGGCCCAGATACCAGGATTATCTGATGAGCTACTGGGTTGAGAGTCGCCGTATGTTACAAATATATTGTTTGTAACACTTTGATCGATGTATTGATTTCCATGTCCGTAATGAGTTTGGTTATTATTTTTGTTTAGCATGTCACCTCCATGACCACCTACCGAAAATTATTATAACACAATATATATTTGAGGAGTTATTATGTCTAATAGACTTAAAAAACTAAGAAGAGAAAAAGGACTGACTCAAGCTGACTTGGCAAAAGTTTTAAATACTAATCAGTCTCAGTACGGAAAATACGAAAATGGAAAAACAAATCTTAGTCTAGAAAATGCTCAGATTTTATCAGAATATTTTGGAGTAACACTCCCATACTTACTAGGCCTAGATGATGATTCTTGTATTGATGGAAGAAAAAAGATGATCCCATTCCAGTCACTTGTTAGAGATAGGGGGATGTCCCTGAAGGAGATAAGTGAGGCAACTGGAATAGGTTACTCTACTGTTGGAAATTATAATCAGGGAAGTCGAATTCCTAATGCCAGAAATGCACAACTACTATCAGAATATTTCGGAGTATCTATTCCATATCTCCTCGGTTATGAAGAGAACTCTACAGCTAATAAACCAAACGCAACAATATCGATAGAGTTAGTTAAAGAACTTTATTCTATCCGTGAAAAAAGGTCAAGCCTGCACCAGAAATATATAGAACTTGATAAAAAGGAACAAGATATTCTCGAACGGATAAGGAGTGCAGTTCTATAATCAAAATTAAGAAAGGAAAAACTCAATGAGTATTCTGATTATATTTAATCTAATTTTTGCTATTGCTTCATACGGCATGTTTCTCAGCTCTTATCACAGAAATAAACCCTATGTGCTTTTTCTAGTTATTTTCACCATCAATGCTTTTGCAGTTTTATTAGCACTATTCATCTATTTTGGACTAATCAAGTAAAGAAAGGATTACCTATGAAACAACACCAAACAAAGTTCTCAAGGTTGACTAGAGACGTAATGATTTTAGATTTGATGAATACAATGGGATGGACTAAAAGCTGTGCTATTGCAGCTATTGAAGAGTTAGAACAGGCTCATCTTGTCTATTTTTCTGAAGCTGGTGGCTTGAGGTTACAAGTTGTAGGGGGATTTTAATGGCGGATATCACGATTGACCAACTAGCCACTCTAACTTTTTATCAAATTCCAGAAATCTTTTTTACCCGTATTCAACACAATGAGAACGGCTATGTCAAATTGACTAGTTCTTACACGGGTCTCTCATCTGATGCTAAGTTAGCTTATGGCGCTCTTTATAATCGTTGTAAATTAAGTATCAGTTCATTCCAGAAGGGAAATAGAGATTACGTTGATGAAAATGGAGCGGTCTTTCTAATTTTTACAGTTTCTGACCTGATGCTGCTATTGGACAAGGGAAAGATGAAAGTTACTAAGATCAAGAAAGAACTGCAAGAACATGGTCTCTTACGAGAAGTTAGGCAAGGACTCAATAAGCCAAATAGACTTTATCTTCAGCTAGTAGATGCTAATTTAGAAATAGTGGAGCACTATTCAGCTGATGGTGAGTTACTGAAGAGGGTTAATGCTTTTGGTAAAGTTCTATATGAAAAAGCACCCCAAAGCATTGGTAATAGCGAAAGTATCAAAAACGGACGTCCGCAAAATGGACTTCAAAACGTCCACGAATCGGACGGAATAAATACAGAGAAGAGTAAGATTGATACTCTATACGATACTAATCGATACGAGGGCGAGTCATCTTTATCTGATTTATCAATCTCTGAAGCATTTAAAATGGGGCAACATGGTTTTCTTTCTCCTCAACTAGTTCAGAAACTCAGTATGTTTGGAAAAGATGCAAAAATTCTTGAAAATAAAATCTATCAAGCAAAACGCCAAGTTGAGAAGAATTACAACAACCTCTTAGCTGATCAGGAAATTTATGGAGAGGTTTGGCTGCAAGATCTTGAGCGTGAGCTTGATAAATTGATTTTCAAAATTAAAACAGGAGAGGCTGAAGGAAAACCAATCCAGAATGTCCCAGCCTACTTCTACAAAATGGTGATTCGCTTCTGGAAAATGGCTCTACTTATCGAAAAAGAACAGGGCTTTATGGAGGTATCAGGGCAAAGTGAATATGCTAGAAAATTCCCTGATGAGTGTTCTAGTCTGATTGCACACTATTATCCAGATAAGCTAACAGATACAAAATTAAATCAATATTTAGCCGAGTTGTCTAAGGGTACTACAACATGTTAAAAGAAGGAGGCGACTAGATGTGAGTAATCAGACACAAAATCGTATTAAAGAATTACGAAAAAAAGGCAGGTTGTCACAACAGACTTTGGCTGATCAGATAGGAGTGTTTCGTAACACCATATCGAACTGGGAGACAGGATACAGTCAGATAAGTCTTGAAAATGCTAAAAAAGTAGCAGAATACTTTGGTGTAACCATTGAATACCTGTTAGGATCAGAATCGGACTAAACCTAGTAAAGTTAAATCTATATTGACCGAGAAGTCATTAAACTATTAGAACATTGAAAATTAAATACAAGGCTTGCCCTGATACAGCGTGGCTATGGATAAAAAAGAAACGGGGGCGAGTAGCAAACTAGAAAATGATAGCTAGTCCAGCCACTGAACGAAAAAGCATGACAATGCTCATAAGCTGAAGGAGTAAGGGTTCCTAGACTATAAACCCAGCGTATGAAATACCGATGTAAAAATACGTTTTTACACAGCACGGCGTAATTTTCGCCTTTCAACTTCAAGGAGAAATCTATGACAGATGAAATAACTGTCCGCCTAAAGGACTTAAAAGTTTTAGGAAAACAAGGAGGTGCGACAGCTCGCTTAGAGGACGGCACAGACCTTATCCTGAAGCCAGACTATGCAGTCAAACAGGCTAGAGGATATGTAGACGGACTTTTAAGGGATGTTGAATTTCATTTGCCTTATAAAAAGGTTTATGATCAAATTCGCACTATCAAGAGAGATGCTCAAGTTATAGCTCGAAAGTTAAGACACCATCAGGAATGGAACTTCGTTTAACTGGAAAAGGTTATAACCAAAAAAATAAAGAAAAGGAAAAATCAAAATGAACAAGAAACAAGTATTAGCTACACTAGCACTTTCAACTATCGCACTTGCACAAGCTGGTTTTGTATCAGCAGACGAACTTGAACCAATTGATTCTTCTGCTCCAGCAACAGAAGTTGTTACGCCAACAACACCTAGTGCTCCAAAAGAAGCAGAGGCACCAGCAACTCAGCCAACAGAGCCTTCAGTTACTCCAGTTGACCCAACAATACCAAGTGTACAAGACAAAGACAACGCAGGAAGTCTTGACGGGGTACCAACAGACAACCCAGCAACTTCTGATAAGCCACAGGATAAGGATAATGCAGGTAGCCTCGATGGTGTACCAACACCATCAGACAAACCACAAGACAAAGACAACGCAGGAAGTTTTGACGGAGTGACAACTGATAAACTAGCACCATCAGACAAGCCACAGGACAAGGATAATGCAGGTAGCCTTGATGGAGTTCCAGTTGAAAAGCCAAAAACAACAGACGAGGCAAACGAACAAGGGAAATCTCAAATTGGAACAACCTCTACATCAACAGGTCAAGTGGTTCATGATGTGACAAAGAATCCTATTGAAACGAATACAGGAGCTTCAATTGTTAGCACTCAAGACGGAAACATAGTCCTTTCAGATGGTTCAGTGGTTACTCCTGAAGCACTTGGAGCTGTTACAAATGAAGACAAGACCATCAGTGTTTTAACTGCAGATGGTAAAATGGTGACTTTGCCAAACACAGGAACAAAACAAAGTTTCCTAGCTGCAATTGGTGGGTTATTGCTTACAGGAGTAAGTTACTTCTACAAAAAACAATTATTTTAATTAAAGGAGAAAAGAAAAAATGTTTAAATCTAATGAATATAAGGCTTTTGGTTCAATCCGTAAAACGAAAAAGGCAGGTGTTTGTGGAGTTATCCTTGCCTTTGCTATGATGGCTATTTTTACTAATGGAAATGTATCTGCTGATGAAGTAAAACCTACTACACCTGCGACTACACAGGTTGCAAAATCAGCTACTGAAGTTGTAAAACAAGAAACTCAAAAACCAGAAACAAAGGCAGAAGAAACAGTAAAACCTGTTGCATCTCCTGATCTTGATTCTGCTGTTAAAAAAGCTCAAGAAGTTGGTATTAAAACGACTGAAACTGAGAAAGTAGGTTACGATACTGAAGCAGAAGCTAAAGCTGATGAAAAAGCACAAGTTGAAGAAATTGATAAGAAGATTGCTGAAAAAGAGCAAAATACTAAAGAAATCAAAGAAGCTGAAGCACAAAACAGTAAAATCAATGCTGACAATAAGTCTGCTATGGAAAAAGCTGGCTTGAAACATACTGGTGATTATCTGAAGGATAAGAAAACTGTTGAAGGATATAACGCAGGTGTCAAAAAAGAAAACGAAGCGAACGAAGCTAAGTTTAAGAAAGATAAATTGACAGCTGAAGCAATTAAGGCTAAAAATAAAGCCATCATGGAAGCTAAAGGCTTGAAATTTACTGGTAACTATGCCCAGGACAAGAAAGCTGTTGAAGAATGGAATAAAGCCAATGCAGGTAAAGTTATTTCAACTATTCAGACTGGTTTAACTGCAACGTCAAGTACAACATTTGAAGTTATCTCAGGTGCCTCTAAAGCTGTTGCTCCTGACTATACAGCTAATGTAATTCAAGGATATGCAAGAGATACTAATCTCGATGCAAACTTTAATAACGTATTCCTTCTTGATGATAAGAGTGGTACAGCTAAAATTCGGGTGAGAAACACTTCTCACGGTGATGTTACTTTAACATTTAGCGGTATTACTCCATCAGCGGAGTCAGGGTTCATTCGTAGTTATGTAGCGCTTTGGGCTTCTGAAGATGGTGGTATTGGATACGGAGTATTCATTTCTGCTGGTGCTGGTGCAGCCAATGGCGGTGGTGGCGTTGACGGTCAAGGTGGCGGTGGCGCTTCTGGTGCTTATCGTAGTGATCGTCAAGGATGGGTTAAAATGGTTACTGTCGGAGTGGAAACAGATGCTAGTGATGTGAGCGAAGTGACTATCAATGACGTAGATAGCAACCAAGTTATTGATGTTTCTAACTTGGATGGAGCAAAAATTACTACTGGCGCTAACATTTCGCAAAGTGGGAACTCATTTACAGCAAATGATTCTGCGCAATCTCAAAGTACATCAGGTGTCCTAGATTCTAACGGTATTGGTTGGAGCTTTGAAAAAGGTCAAAAGATCAACTTTACTTTCATTCATTCTAACACATCAGACACCTCGTATTCTATTGTAGGTGGAGTATTCGGTCGTGCTTCTCAAAAAGAAGTAAAAGAAAAACCAATCTCTATCGAAGAATACAAAGAACCAAAATACACTCCAAAACCAATCGTTACAATTAAACCTTACGTTCCTGTTCCACAAGAAAAACAAGTGGAAGTGGAATACCACAAAGCCTACGTTAAGGAAAAACCGGTAACCCCTGAAAAACCTGAAGAACCAAGAAAACCAGAACCATCACTGCCAAATACTGGGACAGCAGCAAGTATGCTTCCAACTTGGGGAATAATTTTGGGATTGTTGAGTCTTGCAGGGCTTCGTAAACATAAAACAATAGAACATCTAGAAATTCCCCCTCGTCTATGGTATAATGAACCCATAAAAAAGAGGGGGAAGAGAGATGAGAAAGGACACGAAAAATGGATGCACATGTGACTAGAAGTGGATATAGATACTACACTCCAACTCAAAAAAAATCAGAAGTCACTAAACTTGAAGAAGAGAAGAAGTGGAAAAAAGGCTTACGTTGGCTAGGAAAAGCCATCTGGTTAGGAATAAAGAACCTACCGAGTCTGATTGTGAAAGCTGCCGTTTTGATGGTTGCGACTCCACTCATGTTTCTCCTCTTTATCTTTAATCTGATTAAGAGTTTGATTGCGACAGCAATTGGCTGGTTTGTGTTTAAGGTAGTAGTTGCGTTTCTTGTTCTGTGTTATTGGGCATTTCTAACAAAAGAAGGAACTGCTCCAGCAAGTGTTGAACTTTGGTTTAAAGATTGGACAATGCCAGAAGGTGTTCCAATCTATCACTGGTGGGAAACGACCATTATCGTTGTCTTAGCTGTAATTACAGCCCTCTCTCTAACCTTTCATCCAGAGGATGAAAAATAGTATTAAATAAACAAAGTAGGTACTAGGAATCTTTCTTAGTACCTTTTTTATAAAAAGAAAGTGAGAAAAAAGAATGGATGCAGTTGTAGATTTTGTTAACAAAATTGGAGATATCGGTGGAATTATCGGTCTTGGTTGGGCGGCTTGGGGTGCCTGGGATTTAGTAATCGGAATCAGACGGGAATTGGATGATAAAAAGGATAAAGGACTTCAGAGTATCATATTGGGTGCAATTATTGGTGCTGTTTTAAAAGCTCTCTTTACCGCTTTGGCAACAGGTCTTCAATCTCTTGGTTAGGATTAGAAAAAGAAGGGGGTGGTTTTATGGACCAATCCACACTTGATCAACTAACCATGAGTCTGAAAGACTATAATGAGACAGCTTATCAGCTGATGGAGACAGTTTCAGGTTCGATGGAGAAGGTAGCAATTTTGCTTCTTCTCCTTTTTATGGGGATCAACCTCATGAATTGGCACCAACAACTTAAAAGCAATGGTGGGGAGCTGTCATTTCAGCTTTGGATTGAAGAAATCCTCAAGTATGCTATTGCACTCTTTTTTATCCTCTATGTGGATGCGATTTTTGATGCCTTATCTTTGTTGTTCAATGTTATTATCAAATTAGTGGCTAAAAATGCCACAAATCCATTCAGTTCAGAACTACCAGACTTAAAGGGAGTTAATGCCATTGCAAAAGCTATGCTCCAGTTTATTTATTGGGTTGTCGATTTCGTTGGTCAGATCTCGACTAAGTTGTTGATCTTGTTACGATCATTTACGCTTTACACGTATAAGGGAATCGCTAAAATTATTGTCGCTTGTTACATGGTGGATAGCTTACGCCCGATCTGCCTCGGTTTCTTTAAGCTCTATATTGCTGCTGTCCTTCAGGGATTGATTTTAGTGGTTGTGATCATGCTTTATCCAGCTATTGTAACTAATGATCTCTTGACAGTTGATAAGACTGGAGCTTGGACAAGTGCTTTAGTTGCGATAGCTAAAGGAATCATTTACATCATTATGCTCTTTGGCAGCAACGTATGGCTAAGAATATCATGCAGGTGAACTAGGAGGAGAAATGGTTAAAAAGCACTCACAGAAGAATCAGCAAGTGCTAGGAAATATTTGGAGAGTTATTTTAAAAACAGTAGTCTGGGGGCTACTGTTTTTACTTAGGGCTCTCTTTTTCTATTACTTGTGCCGTAGAGTTCTACAGCCACATTGGCTGGCTATCGTAAGTGGTATTATTTTGGCATGTGGGAGCGAATTTATTTTCTTTAGAAAAGATGTTTGAACATATCAAGGAATAATACTTCTTTACTTAATTCCCAGAATCTTTCCGATGTTGTGGAATTTAGCAAAGGATAGAATTTTTCATATTCACAATTTTTTAACACTTTTAATACCAACCTTTTATGAAAAGAAAATAATTGTAAGATGAAGTAGTATGAAAGAACGAGACCCACAATTATTCCGACAATTACACCAAAAAGTTCGAGAATGTTTTCGAATTTTATATTCATTGATTTTAACTCTTCAATAAGTAACTGATCAGAAACAGACTTGTCTACTATTTTTAAGCCAATATTGGCAAAGATAGTAGAAACAAGTACTAAAACTGTAGATAGAATTCCGCAACTCCATTTTGTAAATTCTACAGATTTTTGAAGAGCTTCCTCAATTTCTTTAATAAGTAAGTCCCTATCAGATTTGAAAGTCGTGTGTTATTATTGGAGTTAATAGGTAAACTCGATGCCTTATATAGATTTATATTGATCTTGCGATGAAGAATACTAGGAGTTGATCAAAAATATAACGCCCTGTGTATGAAGGGAAATTTTGAGTGGTATTATAAAAGTTATATAAGAATTGGATTGTCCAAGTATAAAATAGCAGTTGTATAGCTTGTAGGTAAAATACCTGTAATGTAGATAATTGAGATTGAATTCGTCTGAGTACTTGGTAATAGAAATGACTCATTAGCTTTTCCTTCATAGTTTTTATTTTATTATACCATATAAAGAAAGGAACAGAATGACACGTTTAGGCAGTGAATTTTTAAAGGCTTTAGATAGCTACGAAAGGCCAGTTTTAGGGTATATGACACTGAGACAGTTAGTGCTACTATTTGGTATAGCTCTGACGGTGGTTGTCACCACAATCCTTTACTGGCTGAAGGCACCTGATATAATCCTTTATGGCGTTGATATTTTATTATTAGCGCCTTTTGTTATTTTCGGGTGTTATATTGATGAAAAAATTAAAGATGAGGTCCGTTTCCTTTTGACTAAGCAGGAACGCTCTTATCAGACAGATTATGACAGAAAGGAATATACAAGAAATGAATTTATTCGGCCGAAAGAAAACCCCGAAACTCTCTAAGGAGGAATGGGAACGGGCCAAACGTCTGAGACGTACCATGACGGCCTCTACACAGAACAGCCTTAATTATCAATGGCTGACACCTGATGGACTCATGAAAATTACAAATGATCAATTTTCAAAGACCTATCGCCTAGGTGATACAAGCTATATTACTGCAACAGATGATGAGCGAATTGATATCATTGAAACAAATGCTGATATTTTTAATTCGCTGGACATTGATAATGATATGCAGCTATTGCTCCTGAATCGTAGGGTAGAAAGCAATAGCTTATCTTCTATCCGCTATGATTTGGTTGGAGATGGGTCTGACGATTATCGTAAAGAATACAATGCGATGATCAATGATCGCTTCTCTCAGGAACAAAATACCTTCAAGGTAGAAAAATATCTGACGATTACAACCCAAACTGACCAGGATCATCAAGCTAGAAGAATCCTCGATGATACAGCTAACGTTATTGAAAGTCAGTATAGTGGCTTAGGAATCTCCTTTAAGGAATTAGAGGGAATACATCGTCTTCTTATCTTCCGAAAACTCTTGAGGCGAGAAGGTTTTATTGATTTTAACTATGAAGACATCGCTATTTCTGGATTATCTACCAGGGACTTTGTAGCTCCAAACTATCTGAAGTTTGAAAAAGATTATATGAAAATTGATGATTGTTTTGCAAGGGTGATGTATGTTAGACAATATCCTACCTTCTTGAATGACAAACTGATTAAGAATATCCTGGATACAGGAATTGAACTGGCTATCAGCTTACATGCGAAGCCCTATGATACTGCAGATGCCCTGAAGAAAATCAAGACAGTTAAGTCAAGTGTACGCAGGGAAATGATCAAAAGTCAGAAGGTCAGCAAAAAGAAGGCTATGGAAGTGACTTGGCCGTTGGTGGGAAGGCTGTGGAGACATCTCGTGAAACAGAGAAATGGACTGAGGAACTTCAGGACAATGACCAAAAAATGTTTTCAGGTGTGATGACGATTTTCTTCACGGCTGACAGTCTGGAAGAGTTGAATATCTACACTGAGCAGGTCCAACGATCTGTCCGTAAGAATACGGTAGAACTGGATAAGTGTTATTTGTACCAGGAAGAATCCTTGAATACGATTCTACCGATTGGGATTCCATTTATCAATGTGAAACGCCGTTTTATGAGAGATATGACTACCAGTAACTTGGCTACACAGGTCCCATTTACCAACGTAGATCTTCGATCTAGCAGCCCACGTGCAATCTATTATGGCCAGAATCAGCTATCTAAGAACGCTATCACAGTTGACCGTAAGAAAGATTTGAATACAGGTTCAGGTTGTATCTTTGGAACTTCAGGATCAGGAAAGTCAGTTCTTGCTAAAGGAGGAGAGATTATTCCTACGACTCTACGTTACCCTGAAGATAATATTATTATCGTCGATCCTGAAGATGAGTACACTGGTATTGGCCGAGAATTAGGTGCAGAAATCATCACAATCGCTCCTGGGTCGCAACATCACTTTAACTTGCTGGATCTTCCTGATAAGGATAAACTGCAGGCAGAAGATCGTGACCCGATTGGCCAAAAATCAAACCTCTTATCAACCCTGTTTGAGAATATATTCTCTGAGGTATCAGACGATGAATTTGCGATGATTGACCGTGTAACGAGAAAGACCTATGAGGAATTTGAAAAACCAACATTTAAGGATTGGCAAGCAGTTTTGGAACGTCAACCTGAAGATGTGGCCAAGGATCTGGCACTGAAGGCAGAACCTTATACTATCGGTTCAAACGATATCTTTGCTCATCCTACAAATGTCAATATGAATAGTCGCTTTATTATTTTCAATCTCAAGCAGTTGAGTGGTAAGTTGAAGCCATTTGCCCTCCTTGTTATCCAGGACTTCATCTGGAATCAGGTAGTCAATAACCAAGGTAAAACCATTACATGGTTGTACTTTGATGAGTTGCAGCTCTACTTCAAGAATAAACTCCAGGCAACCTTCTTTACAGAACTATACTCACGTATTCGGAAGTACGGGGCCATTCCAACAGGGATTACCCAGAATCCAGAGACTGTTTTATCTACAGAAGAAGGTAGAAAGTTAGTCGCAAACTGTGAGTTTTTAGCTCTCCTGAAGCTGAAGCGGACAGACCTAGAAGCCCTGAAGCAGGTTATCCCTCTTACGCCTTCGCTGGAGCGATTTGTCTTGCGACCAAAAGCAAAAGGTACTGGTTTGATCGTGGCTGGAGATACGATTGTTCCATTTGAAAATCCTATCCCTAAAGATACCAAACTGTATCAATTGGTAGCGACAGATAGTTAAAAAATAGAAAGAGAGGTGATTTCTTTTGTTTGAAAGTGATCCCAATCAATTAAAACAGGAGCGCAAGCGGAGAATCAAAGAAGGATCCTCCCGGAATGCAGAAAAAAATCCTAAAGAAGCACGTTTAGACTCAAAAGTTGCATTTAAAGAAGCTAAGAAGAATTATCGCTTAGCGAACAAAGATTATAACCTACACAAAGGACCTCAAGCAACAGCAAGAGGTCTTTTCTTTAAGCAACAGCTTGATCGGGCAAAGTTGGAAAAACAAATTGCAACAACACTCTATAAACGAGCTAAAAAAGCTGATGATAGCTATATTCCCAATCGTATAAAGAAACGAACAAAACAAAGTGCCCGAATGAAAGCGAGACACGACATTGAGAAGATAGTCAGAGATAATGAGATTCTTGGAGACTGGGTTCAGGCGAGGCAAAACATTCGTCAATTTAAGTACCAGGTAAACGCCTCTAAAAGAGCGTTAAATGCTGTAGGAAAATTATCCAAGTATTCAATCAAGCACAGCTATGGACAACTCAATAGAAGCTATAATTTCATCAGAGGGCGAGGGTATACTCGAACACCTAGAGAGTTCTCCTGGGAAGGAAAACTGAGTAAAAAGATGAAACATGCCAGAAAGCGAATTGCACGTTCAAAGTTTGGGAAGCTATCAAAACGTACAGGAAAAGTCTTAAAGATTGCGACAAAGCCCCTACGTTCCATCCTATCCAATCCATTAGCAGTTAAGTCCTATTTCTTGATGTTTCTTATCTTTGCGGTTATAGGGGTGTTTATGGCCATATTTGGAGGCGGTGGTCCTGTCCAACAAAATGAATTTGACCTGAATAAGTCATGGCTTCATATCAGTAAACGAGATCGAGAGAAGTCCAATGATAAGGTTGACTATTGGACGAACATCGATGATATGCTCTTTTTCATGAACTTTCGCTACGGTAGTGAGTGGAAACCAAAAAGTAACTGGAATGAGGGAACTGGTGGCGAATGGGCTGGGACATTAGGTTTTAATCACTATTCGGATGCCTTGAATGACCTTTGGAATCATTTGAATGATGATCCTCATAATTTGAAAAAGATGGCTGATTTATATGGCTCCTCGTCAGATCTCAAGTGGGCTAAGTTGAGTGATAGCGAGTTAGAAGAGTATAAAGAGCTAGAGGAGTTGACTAAAGAAGTTGGTCGATACCCCTCTTATCAAGAACTAGCTAACCCTTTTTACCAGGAGGATGATCCTTCTTATCAAGCCCCTTTAGTTATCCTGAAGCGGTTTGGTTATACCTCTAAGAGTGAAATTTATGAAAAAACACAACTAAAAGCTTCAACAGGACAAGCTATAAGAGCTCCTATTGATGGTAAAGTCAGTGTGACAGACGATACAACTGTATCCATCAAAACAGATAAAGCTATCTTTACTTATGAAGAGGTAGGAAATGTCCGTGTTTCTGACGGTGACCAGGTCAAGGCTGGAGACGAGGTTGGGAAAGTAACGACAAATGGTTACCAAGTCATTCAGTATCAAAAATTGGAGGAAAAAGAGACAAAGGATAAGAAAGAAAAGTGGACATCAGTCAATCCAGGCTTTTACTTTCAATCTGTCACGTACAATCAGACAACCTCAGTCATTACTACACTTGATGGGGATCTAGGACAAAAATCACGAGCGATAAAAGATTACTTGAAGAAAAAGGTACCAGGGCTAACAGATAATGGTTTGGCAGCCATGCTTGGGAACTTTGCAACAGAAAGCAATATTAATCCTAAACGTGCTGAAGGAGATTACCTTAGCCCTCCAGTAGGGGCTGATTCTTCTTCTTGGGATGATGAGTCCTGGTTAGCTATAGGAGAACCAGCGATTTATAACGGAAGATACCCAAATATTCTTCGACGAGGCTTAGGATTGGGACAGTGGACAGATACAGCGGATGGCTCCACGAGACATACTCTATTATTAAACTATGCAAAATCTAAGAATAAGAAGTGGTATGATTTGGAACTGCAGCTGGATTTTATGTTAGAGGGAGATACTCCTTACTATATCACTGAATTGACATCAATTCTAACCAGCACAGAAGATGTGGAGACACTTACAGATCGTTTCCTGGTTAACTGGGAAGGGAACTCTGGAGATAAGGTCCTAGAGCGCCAAAATAACGCTAAGCAGATACACGCTTTTCTTACTCAACAAGTTCGAGGAGGTGGAGCGTTAGCATCTTCCTGGAATTTCCTTCCGAGTATCAGTCAAAAGTGGAGCACCCTCCTACACAAGCTTCTATGACTACACAACAAGGAAGCGGCTACCCAGTTGGTCAGTGTACTTGGTATGCGTATAATCGTTTAGTCGAACTAGGAACGATTACGGACTTATCAGGAGCTTATGGTTATCTTGGTAATGGTCAGGATTGGGTAACAAGCCTGGTCGCAAAAGGATGGCGATATAGTACGTCGCCAACGAAAGGAGCCGTTGTATCAGTTCTAGGTGGATTTGGTGGGACACCAGGTGAATACGGCCATGTTGCGATTGTGGAAGCTGTAAACACCGATGGATCATTCCTTGTTTCGGAATGTAATATCAAAGGGGTACAGGATAAGGTTCATTTTTCTGTCCTCTATCCAGCTTACTACTATACATTTGCAACACCGAATTAAAAAAGAAAGAAGGTAAATCATGAAAATGATAGATATGGAGAAATTGAAACTCCTTAAAATAGGAGGAATCTTTATAGGGGTTGTGCTAGTTCTAGGATTCGTATTCTGGATTGGAGCAGCAACCTCAGCGCAAAATAAAGCTAAACAGGAAGCTGAAACTACGCAACAAGAAACCAAAGCAGAGGGAAGCGAACTAACGCAAGAATATGTAAAGGAATTTTTGACGGCTTACTTCAATAAGCAGGATCTTGGAGAAAATAGAAATCGCTATTTGCCCTATATGACAGAAGCAGCTTACAATCAGGAAGTGAACTCTGAAGAAGAACCATCGGTACAAACCTATAAGGGCTATGTAGTGGATACGCAACTGAAGTCTTCTACCATCTACATCGATCAAGAAAATAATGTAGCTCTAGCTCAAGTGAGGTACACTCAGACACAGTTACAGAAGAAGTATGATTATACAAACGCTCAAACAAACGTGGGATCTTCAAGAACCATACGGATTCGCTTCAGCAAGCAAGATGGAAAATACCTGGTAAATCATATTGATCCTATTTTGATTGTGGACAGCCTGAGTGCAAGCGAAAAAGCGAGTATTCCATCATTAAACAAACCAAGCACTGATAAAACACAAAGTACAGAAGGGAAAAAGGAATAATGACAAAACTAGAAACTTTGGAAAAACAAAAACAGAAAGCGGAAGACCGCTTAGCTGACTATATGTCCAAGGCCAAGAAGGAAGAAGAGAGACTAAAGGAGCTAGAAACTCAAATCATTCTAGCCAAACATGAGGAACGTTCAAACTATTTGGCTAAGCATAATTTAACCTGGGCTGATATTGAAACAGCTCTTGCTGAAGGAAAATTGAAAGGAGCTGAAAAACATGTACCGTTTAACCAATCTGACACAAAACAAGACCACAACGTATAAAAATCGGGACCTTGTGTATCAAGCACTGGAGAGAGAAAATGCCAAGGTTAAACACCAGGAGGCAGAAGCTGTTTTATTGGTAGAAGAACTGGACAAAAAGAATGTAGTCATCTATCAAGAAGACATCTATTTGCCGTTTGAGGGAATCGCAGACAGCCTCTTCCTGAAGCCTGGTACGTTGAATAACCAGGAGGCTGCAGCAAAAGAAACAAAACCCTCTTTCTTTAAGCGCCAGACTAAAACAAAATATCTAGAGAAGACTCCTGAAGAGAAAGCTGAAGCCTCTTCCTTGAAACATGAAACTCCCAAACCTCGAACCTCTTCTAAACCCTCTTTTTGGGTGTATTTAGGAAGAGTTTTGGTGTTATTGAGTCTAGTAGGAAGTCTGACACTTGCTGGCTTATCCCTTACGCTAGTTTACCATCAAGAAAAGCAGCTCTCGACCGTATCCAAGGATCTTTCAAATCTAAAAACCATTCAGTCAAAAACAGGGGAACTAGATGCCTTTTCACGTTACTTTTTGCCAGTCCTTTACTCTGATAAAGGGAAAATGGCTGACTTCGTAGCTCCTCAATTAACGATAGATAGACAAGCAGGTCAACTGCAGTCTGTGATTTTGGAATCTAGCTTGATTGTTGATGAAGCAACTTATCAGCTAACCTATGTAGTAGCCGTGAAAGACGGTGAGAACAGAAGCCAGAAACGCTTGGTAGTTACTGTAAAGGAAGAATCTTCAGCACCTTACGGATTCCAGGTTATTGATAAGCCAGAACTATCCAATTATCCAAAATAAAGGAGAATTTACATGGATCAAGAAAAAGTCAGTCATTCCCTGACGTTAAAAGGGAAAAGTAACCCTAGAGATGACGATACAAGCCCTATATGCCCTCGCAAAAAGCCCACTATGATAAGAAACAACATGAGGCAGCGAATCGAACTTTTGAAGGGGAGACAAAATTCAATGATTTTATGGCCACCAAATCTAAAAAAAGATGTTGAGAAGTTATTAAACAGTGAGGTTCACCTTGCCAAATTGAAACATTATCTGGAAGAGTATAAGGTAGGCTTTTACCTATCACCAAAAAGATGGTACAACCTATCTCTTCTTTTGAGGCAAAAAAATCGTACCTTAGTAGAAAAGGCTCTTAAAGAGATGTTAGCAGACATCACGAAAAGCCCAGAAAAAAATTGGAGGAGTTTGCGAAAAAGGTATTGAAGAAACCTCACGAAATGACTCCTGAAGACAAAATAGCCTACTATAAGAGTCATAAGGTGTATAAAGGGAACCATGCCTGTAGTGACGAAGGATATTGGAAAGGGAAAGAACGATGATTAGAAAGCCTATATGGGACCCTACCTGGTGGTGGGGCTATTTTTCATTTGTTATTTTTCCAGTCCTTTTACCATTACTACCAACTTTCAACTGCAGCAGTACCTTTTATGGGAATGTTGCGACTTCGTTGGTTGCTAGAACACTGGGAACGCTTCTCTTTTGGTGTTTTCTTTGATTCAGGAGCCTTATATGCAGGGTTGATCGGATTCGGCCTCCCAATCCTTGTCTATGCTTCTATGGATAAGAATTTATATCGTCAGGGAGAAGAACAAGGTAGTGCTCGTTTTGCGACTTTGAAGGAAATGAGACGTTTTGAAGACGTTGATTTTTGAGAAGAATATGATTTTTTTCAAAACAGGTCAAAATGGGGTTATTTAACTTTCGCTTAGCTTACAATGTGCAACTCAACAAAAATGTGATTGTTATTGGTCTTCCAGGAGACGGTAAAACCTTTACGTTTGTATTGCCAAATTTAATGCAGATGAACTCAAACTTTGTTGTGACGGATCCCAAAGGAAACCTGGTACACGAAGTTGGGAAGATGCTTGAAAAGGCAGGCTATGCTGTTAAAATCTTTGATTTGATTCGGCTCACGAATTCAGATCGGTTTAATCCTTTTCATTACATGAAGTCTGAGCTAGATATTGATCGTATTTCTGAAGCAATTACTGAGGGAACGAAGAAGAGTGAATATGCTGGAGAAGACTTCTGGGTTCAAGCAGAGTTGATGTTGCAACGTGCATTAATTGGTTATCTCTATTTTGACTCGAAGGATCCTGAAACAGGAGTCCAGTTATACATGCCAAACTTGGGTCACGTTGCGGATCTATTAAGAAATATGTATCGAGAGGATCCAGATGTCCCAAGTCCTATCGAGCAGATGTTTGAAGAATTGAATGAACATCAACCTAACAACTATGCTTATAAACAGTGGAAATTATTCCAAAACTTCAGAGGTGATACAAGAAACAGTGTGGTAGCGATTTTGTCTTCTCGCTATTCTATCTTTGACCATGAAGATGTACGAAACTTGATCAGTGAAGATACCATGGAAATGGATACCTGGAATACGAAAAAGACAGCTGTTTTTATTGCTATTCCTGATACCAATAACGCCTTTAATTTTCTTTCCTCAATCTTGTTTGCGATTGGTTTTGAGGTTCTTACACATAAGGCTGATGATATCCTGCAAGGGAAAGTACCTGGCTACAGTAGAAAAAATCTTCGCCACATTCAGTTTATCTTCGATGAGTTTGCACAAATTGGTCGTATTCCGAACTTCGCCCAGGTTCTATCTTCTATTCGTAGTCGTGAGATGTCTATTAAGATTATCATCCAAGCTGTCAATCAGCTAGAATCACTATATAAAAGCGATTGGAAGACAATCTTTAATAACTGTGCTACTCATCTATTTTTAGGGACAAATGACAAGGATACGATGAAATACTATTCCACAAGGTCAGGTAAGCAGACGATACGCACTCGATCCACTTCAAAATCGCATAGTTATCGGAACGGATCCTCAAGTGAAAATAAACAAATTCAAGGCCGCCCCCTTCTAACTCCAGATGAAGTCGCAAGAATTGGGGTAGAAGAAGGATTGGTCTTTATTTCTAAACAAAATGTCTTCAGAGATAAAAAAGCAAGTGTCTATGATCATCCTAGAAAAGATGAGATTGCAAGTTCTCCTGAAGACAAAGAAAATTGGTACGAATATACTCGAAAAGGAACAGACATCGATGGCTTGCTTCTATATGCCAACGATTTGACTCTGCAGCTAAAAGAGTTATTCGTGGCCTAACATACAGAAAGGATAGTAGGATGGAAACACCAAAAATACAATTAGGATACCTGGAGAGTATCTCACAAGTTTTAGCACTAAAGCCAGAAAATTTAACTATAGAACGTTATGCTATTTGGCAGCTATTCAAACAGACAGATGAGGAGACTTTCTATCAATTAGCTCATCATCTTTTTGTGACAACGAATCAGGAAGACTCATTAGTTGTTAGTGAACTAGATGCAACTCCTGAATGTTATCTTTTATTCAAGGAATTGGTCGAGGAGGAAACAGGATGGTTTTAACAAAAGCACAGGCAAAATCGATGGATATTTTAGAAGTAGCTCGTAGCCTTGGAATGGAGATGAAGCGAAAGTCACATCGAGAGTATTATTGGGCTGAGCATGACTCGTTTAAGATTGATACTGTGAAGAATACCTGGCATTGGTATTCACAAGCAGATAAGTATGGGGATACCATCAACCTTGTCCAAGAAATGCGAAATGTCAGCTATAGGAAGCCATGGTATTCTTAGAGACAGGATCCTTTCCTGAAGCAAAACCAGTAGAGGAAGAACGTAAACCTTTCAATTATACACTAGCCCCTTACGAACAACCATTTGTGGAGGCGAGATCCTATCTCAAGGAGATTAGAGGTCTCTCTGATGATACAATCGACTTCTTCCTGGAAAAGGGAGTATTAGCTCAAGCTAAACGTAAGGATAAAGATGGTGTTATAGAAGATGTCTTGGTTTTTAAATACTTGGACAGAAATCAACAACTGGTAGGTGCGAGCCTCCAGGGACTTGTTCCTGATCAAGAACGTCATCCTGGCAAGGGATACTTGAAACAAATCATGTATCAATCAGAATCTATCAGTGGCTTAAACGTTTCTATAGGCTCTCCAAAGCGTTTAATTGTGACAGAGGCACCAATTGACCTTATGAGCTATTATGAGCTCCATAAGGGCGAATTAAACGATGTTCGACTAGTTGCGATGGAAGGATTGAAAGAGGGAGTATTATCCCACTATGTTCTTGAAATGTTACAGGAGCGAGGGGATATTCCTATGGATGAGAGGGATTATACCAAGTCTAGTGAGCTAGCACGTACCTCTAAATTTTTATCTGTTGCAGCTGAAACTTCTACACTTTTCCAAGATCACAAATACGATGATCTCATCACGCTGGCAGTTGATCGTGATAAAGCAGGTACAGACTTTATTACCAAACTACGGGAGAAAAAAATTCCAGTTGTCGATGCAAGACCACCAAAACGTGAAGGTCAGGAGAAGACAGACTGGAATGAGATCCTGAAGCAGGAAAAACAACTGGAGAAAGACGCACCAGACAACAGTCGTCTTGCCCAGGCACGTCGAAAATTGGAAAGACTAAGGGGTGAACAAGACGAGGCTATTTCAAGAGCTTATTCCCACCAAGCACAAACAAATGGGCAACCCATGAATGATAAGCGAGGCGGTGCTAGCTTTATGCGTAAGCAAGAACAAATAGAAGGTCAAGTCTTCTCAAAGATGGATGAGATTAGGAAACAGGAAGAGCGAGTAGAGCGCCTGGAGCACCAACAACATTTGAAAGAAATGGGGTTGAATCGTCAGGGAAGTGGTCTGGAGATGAGTGTTCAAAATATACCTAGAATCCGTGAAGAGTTAGAAAAAGCTAAACGTGGGGAGTCGTTCTTTACCAAAGCTACTCTTAAACGCTATCAAGAAGAGTTGACTAGACTTGAGGCCATATCTGAACAAATGGGTAAAACGAGCATTCAACCAGCAACTCAAGCCTTAATTGATGAGGGGCTAGTGAACCAGTGGCAAAAACAACCAAATACGTATTTGTAAAAGGGTTACGAAGAGTTGCCCTGGAGTTGACTGAAGAAGGAGAGTTTCAATTATCTTCACAAACCAAGTATCATCCGAAAACAGATGAGGAAAGGCTGAAGGTGGACGAATTACTTGCCAAACAAAGGCAAGAAAATATCCAATTAGGGTCAGTTGAATCAGAAGAAAAAGAAAAGTCTCTTGAGAGTATACAAGAGACTGCTAATAATTCTGAACAAAACAAAAAGGTTGAGACAAAACTCGGGGATTTTCCTGAAGAAACTCAGGGGGCAGCACCTCTACCAGAAGCGAATGTATCGCAACCTTTGAATGACTTGTCACCAAGTCAAACTCGATCTCAACCTTTACTTCATTTTAGCATAAATGAGGATAGAAAGTCAATTCATAAGGATAACTACCATCCTATCTCAGATAAAGATTTGCTGAAACTAAACAGATATGCTTATCATCTTCAAAATGCTTCTCAATGGTACTTAGAAAACGTAGCAGACTCACAAGTAATCTATTTTTACCAGGATGGTGCAGATACAAATAGTGTTGCTATTTCTTATAGCAAAGAAAGTTTTATGCACTTAACGGGTATTTTTCCTTATAGAGAAGGGCAAACTGCAGGACAAACTTTATTGGATTTTGCTGCTGGAAATGGACAATTTGATAATATTTTGATTGCCAACAGAGGTGCTGCATTTGATAAGTTGAAAGTTCTCCCTGAATTACCTGCCATAGTAGATGCAGAGTCCTTTTATTTTGGAGACTTATCAGATGTAGAAAAGTTTCATAGCCTAAATTTGGATAAGGCAATTCGTTCAAATGACCAAGATGTTTTACTTGCTTTTAGGACAGTAGATGGTACAGTTCTACCAGCTAGTCTTATGCGATTAAGAAAAAGCCTTAATCTTCTACTAGATCAGACAAACCAGGAAAAGATTATTTTAGGTGTCTTTAGAGAGCGAGATGGTCACATCGAGCAGCTTTCAATCAATGAAGAATATGTTAAAGACAAAGGTGCAGAAATGCTATCAGTTTTGAAGAATAAGCAGTATGAAGAAGTTTCTAAAGAGTGGAAACAAGATCATATCTATAAGGAGAACTACCATGTACGCCTTCAATGGTCTGAGGAGCGCCCAGATGGGCCTGAATTGCCCTTTAAAGGAACAGAGCTGATATCTTATCAAGATTTCGCTAAAGAGCTTTACAAGGCTAATCAGAGCTTCTATCCGTTACATCAGGAAGGGCTAAAACAAGTGACTGGTGGTCACCCAGAAGGCTACATCTCTCCAACTAAGATTCAGTTTAGTATCTATGCTCCTGATGGTGAACTGATTCAGGATAGCATTCGTTACAATATCGGTGAGGAGATTAACCCAATCGCTCATAAAGAAAGACTTGGTACACGAGAAATGAGAGAGTACCCAGAATTGATGAAGATAGATGGGGCCATATTCACTCAGTATCATCTGGAGAGATTGGCGAGTGAGTTAGATATTTCGCAGTTCAGTTACGCTCTGGAAGATACTCCTTATGCTGATCAACTTTTATCCCAACTCCCATTTGGAGATTTGGAAAATAGTCCAATTGGATTTACAGATAGTAGCCATGATAGCCGTCTTGGGTTTATCTCTTTTGATGGAATGGATAGTGTTGAGGTCGAAAGTCTATCTGCTTGGTTTGAAAAGTTAGGAGTCAAGGACTCTCCATTGGAACAAGTAGCTCTTGTAGAAAAATGGCAAAAAGAAATCAAAAGTTTATCAGAAAAAGTTGAACAAACGATCGCCATAGTTCGAGATGAATTTGAGAAATCACAAGATGAAGAAATCAAACTAGAAGAACAAGGACACAATAAGCAGGAGTTGAAACGTGATGCTGATGCTGACGGTGTTTCTGATGAGGAGGAGTTGCTTCAGGGAACGAATCCGTATGATTTTAGATCGAAACCAGGTTCTAAACCAGAGGTCGATGAGAGTCTACAAGCGGAAGAAATTGTTTTAGCAGCTGGTAGTCTTGCAGTCGCAGATTTTATTCAAAATAAAGATATGGCAGGATTAAGTCGACATCTTAAAGAAGGAATTAAGGAGTTTCTGGATTCAGATAAGTACAAAGACTATCTAACGAAAATGAGCCAGCTAAATAATTATTCTAATCGTAACTTGCGCTTAATTCTTGCACAAAATCCTGAAGCAAGGCAGGTAGCTTCTTTCAAGCAGTGGAAAGAAAACTTTGGCCGTTATGTAAAAAAAGGTGAGAAGGCTTTACGTATTTTTAAACCTATGACGAAGATCAAAAAGGATGAAAATAATCAACCAATATTGGATAAAAATGGGAATCCAGAAACTGTCACATTTTTTGGCCTAGTGCCAGTCTTTGATGTTAGTCAGACAGAAGGAAAGGAGATGCCAAAAGCTGCAGAAGTGAAAGAACAGCTGACTGATTTGGACTATGCAAATCTTTACCGTGCCCTGATGGCTATTGCAAAAGAAAATGATGTATCGGTTCGATTTGAAGAGATGGAAAATACTAAACATGGATATTATTCTGTCCCAGAAAATCAAATTGTTTTACGTAGTAATGAGATGAACAAGGCTCAAATTATTAAAACTTTCTTACATGAGATGGCTCATGCAGAGTTACATCATGCAGATAATCCTCAAAAGGAAAATCTAACTAGAAGTACTGCAGAACTCCAAGCTGAAAGCGTGGCTTATGTAGTTGCTTCTTACTACGGCATTGATACGTCTGAATATTCCTTTAACTATTTAGCAGGCTGGTCAAACGACAAAGAAACGTTAGCTGATTTGGAAGCACAGCTAGATATTGTCCAACAAGAAGCAAAGAGTTTAATGGTTCGGATGGATCAAGCATTGGAACAATTAAGATTGAGCCAGGAGAAACAAACGAAGCGCAGTTTTGAACAAAAACTGGAGAAGTTTAAAGATCAGAGCAAGCAAGCTGTTGAAGAACACAAGCAGGAGTTGAAAGCAGATGCACAATCAAAAAAAGAGAAGGGTTTCTCGAAATGACCGAACGGGACACCCCAAATAAACCAAAGGTCAAATTAAAAACAAACCATCATCAAGGAGGACAACACTCATGACCAATGAACAAGAAGAACAACTTATCATCATCCTCTCAGACTTTATTCCAATCATGGATGGAGACAGAGTTCAAGGAGTATCGCCAAACGCTAAAGACTTGACTCGCCAAAAATTCTGGAGCAATTAGAGGAAGAACAGTCTCAACTACCTGAAGGAGATCCTGCTCTTTTGGAGTGGGAAGAAGAAAATATTGAGCTACTCAAGATGATCACAGATGAAGAATTTCAAGCTGTACTTACTGAAAAAATCTTACTGACAGAAATACAAATTGGGCAGTCTATTTTCCAGCCTCTAACTACTCAACAACTTTCTGTCCTAGCTGAAAAGTTGCAAGGTCAGGAAGAAAAAAATGTAGAAAATAGTGATAAGCAATCATCTATTTTCAAAAACATCTTCAGTTGGTTACGATAAAATGTTAGAAGCTGTACTCCAAAAGATATAGAAAAGGGGCTTGGGGATTTCCCCAAAACTGAGAAAATCAAGAAGGAAAACTATAAGGTTCTCCTTCTCTGATTTTTTTAAATTTCGCAAATGGCTATCCATTTGCTACGCTTGCCACAAGGAAGTCAGGGGTTGATGCCTAATAAGAAAATGCCAGAGACTTTGAGAGAAAGAGGATAAAAAAATAATGCAGAAACGAGAAAACAGAAAACGCTATATACAAAAATTGATACGATTAACACCAGAGGAAGATCGTCAAATTAAAACAGCGATGGCCCAAATGGGAGTTCCATCTTTTCAATACTATGCGAAGAATCAACTGGTACAAGGGAAGGTGGTTCAAATTGATTTTTCTGAATTGAAAGACCTTCGAGTTGCTATCAATCGAGTGGGTACGAACATCAACCAAATTGCCAAACATGCTAACGAAAATCAAGGGGTTACGACAGAGGAAGTGGCACAAGTTATTGGCTATCTATCTGAGTTGAAAGAGATGGTGGCTGTCAAACTTTCTAGTGCGGAGAAGAAAAGTTTACAGGAGCGAAAAGTGAAAACTATAAGGACATATGACGAATGGTAGTAATCAAAACACCCAAACAAATTAAAACTCCTTCCAATTTAAAAATAGCTGTACGCTATATTCTGAATGAAGCGAAAACCCTTGTATCAGGAACTGCAGAAAGTGATCTTGATTTTCCTCTTGTCTATCATGATGGTGAACTTCAAATGAAGTTAGTATCTGGTAATGGGATTTCTGATTTTAGTGTGGCAGATGAGGAAATGGTCATGACAAAATTGGCCGCAGCCTTTAAAAAAGGAGATGATGACCTGAAAGAATTATCTTCAGGAAAACAAGTATTGGCTCATCACATTATCCAGTCTTTTTCTCCAGATGACAACTTGACCCCTGAGCAAGTTCATGAAATTGGTCGTCAAACGATGTTGGAATTGACAGGTGGAAATTATGAGTTTGTGATTGCGACACATACAGATAAAGATCATCTTCATAATCATATCATACTCAATACAACCAATATCTCAACGCTTAAGAAATTTCGTTGGGAAAAGAAAACCCTGAAAAATTTGAGGGCGATATCGGACAAGCATGCGACACGTTATGGCGCTAAAATTATTGAACCTACTATGAAAAATTCTTATACAAAGTATTCTGCTTGGCGGAGACAAAATAATTATCGCTTTGAAATCAAGGATCGTCTAGATTTTCTTCTAAAGCACTCTCTGTCGTTGGAAGACTTTAAACAAAAAGCAGTTGCGCTTGACCTTCAGATTGATTTTTCTGGTAAATTTGTGAAGTATAGATTGCTTGATCAGCCCCAACAAAGAAATGTCCGAGATGATACATTATCGAAGAAAGGACTCTATTCTCTTGAAAAAATAAAAGAGAGAGTTTCTAAGAATCAGTTGGTTTTTGATGTGGAGGAATTGAAAGAACAATATCAAGAATCAAAAGAAAAAACAGCCAATGATTTTGAATTGAAATTGGAAGTGGAGTCCTGGCAGGTCGAACAAGAAAGTAAGCAAGGTATTTACTTACAGATGGATATGGGAGCTTTAAATAGTGGTACCATTTTAATACCTTCTCATAAAGTTGATAAAAATGAGGATGGAAATTATACGATCTATATCAAAGAGAAAGACTATTTTTATTTTCTCAATCCAGATCAATCACAAAAAAATCGGTACATGATGGGTTTGACTGTCGCAAGACAATTAGCCAAACAAAATGGCGAGACACTCGTAACTAAAAACGCTCAAATTTCCTCTATGCGTAAACTGATTAAGGAATATAATTTCTTAGTCGAGCACGGGGTGACAGATGGAACACAATTTCAACATTTGGAGGAGCGCTTTAATGAAAAGATAGAGGCTACCCAAGAGGAATTAAGACAGCTAGATGAGCGACTTGGACGTTATCATAAAATTGAAGGAGCACTTTTAGCCATCCAGCAATCTCCAGAAAATAGTCTTGCAGCGGTACAACTATTGGATGATTTAGGAGTTCCAAAAGATATGGGACTGGAAGATGTCAGTCAACTGATCAAACAATTCCAAATTGAAAAAGGAGCCTTACAAGAGTTCTTTGACGATACTCTAAAACATTACACAGATTATAGAGATATTAAGGAGCACGTGCGTAGTCGTGAAGAGAAAGTTGACCGACGATTGAGGATGAAAAAGTCTTGTAGAAGTTTCTGATGTTTTCAATCTAGTCATGATTTCAGTACAATAGAGAGTATGTTTAGATTTGATGAAAAAGAATTTGTCGCAGAACTAGATTGCAAACGTGAGCAACAATTCCTGAAGCAAGTAAGAGATTATGACGAGCAGATAGCTCCCTCCATGAGACTGAAAGGGTATAAACGAATAGACAGTACCGAGAGGACAGTTGTCTTCACATTTGGAGAGATGACCTTTTCTAGGAATCGCTGGCGAAAGGGAAAGAAAAGCTGTTATCCTGTAGATGAGTGGCTAGGTTTAGAAAAGTATATGCGTTATTCTCCTGAGTTGATTTTTCACATGGCAAAACACGCTTCCGTTTTATCCTACCGTGAAGTTTGTCGAACCGTTAAGATGGCTTATCGCCTGGAGATAACAAAGGATGCTGTGTTGAAGTCTGTAAAAATGGCAGGTAGACTCTTTTCAGAGAGGGAACGCTATCGGCTTTTTAGAGGTGATGAGCAACCGAAAAAAATCCAGACAGATAAAATTTACCTGGAGGGAGATGGTGTGCTCGTCAAGACAACATCAAGCAATGATGGACGACACAATACAGACTTAGCACATTTTCTGATTCATACTGGAGCGAAGAAGGTTGGTAATAATCGGTATGTACTGGAGAATAAGCATGAGATTATCCATACAAGTCATGAACAAGCAAAGGAAGAATTGATCGACTATATCTGTAATCATTTTGAAATCACTGATCGAACTCTTCTTATCACTAACTCGGACAATGGTAAAGGATATACTCGAAGGATATTTCAAGAAATCAAGAAAGCTCTACGGATTAAACGTCATGAGCATTTCTGGGATGCCTATCATGTCAATGAAGAACTTAAAAGATTCCTGAAGCCGTACCCATCTACACTACTTGATCTTGCTTTTAAGGCCATCAAAAATCATCAGAAGAGCCTGCTTCAGACCGTACTAGATACAGTTGAATCTCTCATAGAAAGTCAGGAAGCTCTTGATAATTTTTACAATTTTCGTAAGAAATTATTAAGAAATTTTTGTGACACTAGACCACCTAAACTTAGAGGCTTGTCCTCACGTGGTATCGGGGTAATGGAGAGTCAGCATCGAAAGGTCACTTACCGCATGAAACATCGAGGGATGTATTGGTCAATAGAAGGAGCTTGCACCATGTCCAGGATGATTCTTATTGAACGAATTGATCAGCTATACGAGCTGTTTTTTGGAACTTGGAGACAAGAGTATGAAGAATTTAGGGATACGGGATTAGGCGCAGGGTTTCGTATTAACCATAAGCCACACGGTGCTGTCATCAGAAAAAGAGGACATAAATAGAATTGGAGGGCAGACAAAAGCCTCTAAAAAAAGAATTTTTAGAGGTCTTTTTGTCATGTTTTTAGACAAAACAGTTGCTTTTTGCCTAATATGTGTTACAATAATAAAGTAAATAAAAACGAAAAAGGTGTAGAAGCGACAACTCCTACACCACCGATTAAGACAAAACAACCCTTTGCTTAATCAGTCAAACAATATTGTAGCATAAATAGTGCAATATAGTCAAGGGCTGGGGTAAAGTGAAGGAAACTTCTTCCAGTTTTTTTGTCTGAAAAATCTCGCTTTCTTATTGAGTTATAAGGATATTTGATTATTCCCAAAAAAATTTAGACACAAAGTAGCCCAAAAAGTTCTTGACAAAGGCAAAAAAAGTAGGTATAATAGAAAGAGTTGAA